>Ga0209755_10001255_pt1 | contig 40669 bp, 32 predicted proteins | sample TergutCo191P1_FD_187301 | JGI IMG/M metagenome (GOLD analysis project Ga0209755, IMG submission 187301) | Cornitermes sp. P1 segment gut microbial communities from Petit-Saut dam, French Guiana - Co191P1 (SPAdes) (version 2) | ecosystem: Host-associated > Arthropoda: Insects > Digestive system... | reverse complement strand
CGTCCGTAAGCTTGTTTCTGTATTCCTTATTCGAAACCCTTTTCCTTCTAGTGACTATTATGCTATCGTCAGCTATATCAATGGAATATGGATACCGCAGAGTCCTAATTACATTGCCGTCAATAGTATCATAAGAAACATATGGACCCCAAGTTTCATTGTGAAAGAGCAGAGACAGGTTCAGAGGCTTGTCTATGCTGCCTATCTTTTTTCTTTCAGGTTCCTTGGGCTTGCACGTGAATACGCAAAAGCAACATGAGATGCTGAAGAATAGAAGAGCAATTTTGTTTACGCAGCGTGGCATTTTATTCCGTTTCAGCGTCAGTACGCACCTTATTCTGCCCAAGGTTTGTTATCTCAATAGCACCAGCCCACATACATACACATTTGTCTGTTTCCAACAAGGCTGGCTGGTCTTTTACCAAAACATTCGTCTTTCCGGGCATCCAAGGAGCAGGGATGATGGGAATACAAGGCATTTTCTGCAACCTGCCGTAATTAGCAGATGTTGCTGCTGCTACCGTAGGATTAGCCAATGAGCTGCACTGCCCAAAAGGCATTATGTTCACCATAGGCTTGTGATCCATAATACTTGCCATTTGGTTCTCGCACAAAAGCGCAGGTTTTTCCAAATGCACCACTTCCAAGTCCGATTGCTCCGAACCCATCGAGCACTTTAACTTAGCCCCTTTGCAAACATAATATGGCATAAAATTTTTTATAACTCTCTCTTCACACGTTTTGAATAGGAATCACCGCCTAATGCGAAATAGCGGTTCAACGCTTTTGATGCTTCTGCCTGGTTTGCTCTGAAATATTTTTGCAAAATGCCTATGTTTTTCCAGAAAAACGGATCTCTGGAATTGTTGGAAGCAGCAGCTTGCATTACTGCTAACGCTTTTTCGTAGCTTCCGTCTTTTAAATACATAATGGCAAGCATTTTTCTTGAAGCATCGTTTTGTTTGCTTAGCTGAACAGCTCTTATAAAGCAATCTTCCGCAGCTCTTTTTTCGCCTCTGGACATAAAAAGCAAACCCAACTGCTCTTGCAACAGAGGGTCGTTTCTCAACTGCGGATTTGCCGAAAGTTTCTCACGCCTTTTTTCATATTCATCAAATGGAAGCAAAGGCGGGCTTAATTTTTCCCAAGGCGGATTAAAATCCCCTATCATGGCAGATGTCAAATCAACACGCAATTGAAAAGAATCCACATCGTTATCGGAACCTTTTTGTCCCAAAAACGCAAACAAAAATTTTGCAGCACGTTCTGCGTCTTTTGTGTAATAAAGGTTTAGAACAGCCAGATTTTTCAAAGCCGGCAGATTGTTAGGCTCTATTTTCAGCGCATTGTAAAACGATTGCTCCGCTAGAGATATTGCTTTTAAATCCACAAGAACAGCACCAAGCTGATTCCAATTATCGGCATCGGAAGGCTCAACGGCAACCGACCTGCGAGCGGAAATTTCCGCATCTTGAAAGTTTTGCCGCATTTGCTCCGCAATTGAAATCCATCTGGGAATACTGCCGTCGCTTGGATTGAATGCTTCTGCCTTGCGGAAAAATGATATGGCAGTATCAAGTTCGGGAAGCGCACCGGCTTCGCCGAAACTTTTCCAACGCTCGGCATTCATTTTTTTGCGCGCAGCACCTATATAAAATTTTCCCTGCAATGTTAAAAGTTCGCTATCTTGAGGTTTTGTCCTAAGCTGTCTTTGAATGCTCCTTTTCGCTTTTACCATATCTCCTTTTTGCAAAAGCTTTTCGGATTTAGCCGGGCTTGGCTTGAGTTTGTTTATAATTTTTTCGTGGTTCAAAGTAACAAAACAAGCAGAACCTATCAAACACAGAATAATAAAAACAAGGCAGCCAGCAGGGAGATTTCTTTTAGGCAACACGGTTTTGAAATCTCTTATTGGCCTTTCCTCAAGTTCGTCAAAAGGAGGAGTTATTCTAATTGTTGCGCCAAGGCTTACGAACATATCCACCATTAACCGGGCTTCTTTTTCCGGCAGGTTTTCTGCCAACGTAAGCGGCAAGTTTTTAGCATATTCAACTGCCTTTACTTTATCGACATTAAAAATATTCATTATGGCACCGACTATGGCTCTTAAGTCGGATTTTGAATTCAATGATTCTAAAGCAACGGAGTACATTTTTACTCTTTTTCCCGGCGACTCAGTTCTTTTACATTCGACATTTGAATGCTGAATTTACTGCCTGCGCTTTTTGCAGTCAATGTACCTTCTACGGAAACAAAACCCTGTGCCGGCACGGCAATTGAGTCTTCAAGAGCAAGCGTTGCAGGGTAAAACACTCTGCCGTCGAAAATTCTAGGTTCGGCACTGGGAACAGACAGTGAAACTATATCTGTTACAACAAGCTCTCTAACGGCATCGCCAGCTCTGTATTCCAAATTTCCTTGCGTTTCCAAACTTTCAATTACAAAAGTATTGCCGTTCCTATCTGTTAAATTATATGCAGAAGAACAGGCCGAAAGCAATAAAAACGCAAGAACTGCAAGTATCGAAACGAAACGCATAGGAGGGTAAGATAGAAAATAAAACTCCAACCCTAGGCAAAAAACGCATTACACTCCTTCAAACAGTACGGTGCTAAGATATCTCTCGCCAGTGTCCGGCAAAACGACTACTATGGTTTTGCCCTCGTATTCTGGGAGGCGCGCAAGCTTTACGGCAGCAGCAGCAGCGGCCCCTGAACTTATTCCGCAAAGAATGCCTTCCTCTTTCATCAAGCGGCGTGCGAAATCCACTGCCTCTGCAGAAGAAATCGTTTCCACCTTGTCCACTAAGCCGAGGTCAAGATTTTTAGGAACAAAACCTGCGCCAATGCCCTGAATTTTATGTGGGCCGGGCTTGATTTCCTGCTTGTTCATTGTCTGAGTGATAACCGGGGATTCCTCCGGCTCAACCGCAACGGAAATTATCTTTTTATGTTTCTTGATAAAGCGAGACACTCCGCTGATAGTTCCGCCGGTTCCAACGCCGGAAACCAAAACATCAATGCTGCCGCCAGTTGCGTCCCAAATTTCAGGCCCTGTTGTTTTCTCGTGTATAGCGGGATTCGCAGGGTTTTCAAACTGCTGAGGAATAAAATATTTATCTGGTGCTGCCTCTTTCATTTCTTCTGCACGCTTTATGGCTCCCTTCATGCCTTGAGCTCCCGGGGTCAATTCCAAATGTGCACCGAATCCGGCCAAAACCCGCCGCCTTTCTTGGCTCATGGTCTCCGGCATGGTGAGCGTTAAAGAATAACCTTTTGCCGCAGCGACATAAGCGAGCGCAATCCCGGTATTCCCCGATGTTGGTTCCAAAATCGTAATGCCGGGCTTCAAAACTCCACGTTCTTCCGCATCGTTCACGAGTGCAGCACCAATGCGGCACTTAACTGAGAAAGTGGGATTTCTTGCCTCTATTTTCGCAAGCACGGTTGCCTTTGCGTTGCCAACTACACGGTTCAAGCGCACCAAAGGCGTGTTGCCTATGGATTCAGCGTTATTTGAAAAGATTGCCATAAAAACTCCTTAAAGTAAACATACCTATTTACTATGTATTAAAATATAGAAAATTTTATCGGCGTTGTCAAGGGTATTAATAAGAAAAATTGCCTACTTTGTGCCCTTGCAGGCATAGCAATTTTTTTCTATATTTACACCCTGCACGGTGAATGTAGCTCAGTTGGTTAGAGTACCGGATTGTGATTCCGGTTGTCGTGGGTTCAAATCCCATCATTCACCCTATGAATAGTTATTGGATACTTCTAATTTTCCTCTTTTTAGGCGCTTTTATAGCTGCCGCCGCCATAATAGTCGGTAAAGTTTTGGGTTTTTCCTCAAAAAACGGCTTGGCAAAATTCAAAGCCTATGAATGCGGAATGGACACATTCGGCAACGCCCGTGTGCAGTTTAAAGTAGGCTACGTGGTGTTTGCGCTAATATTTCTCGTGTTTGACGTAGAGGCTCTATTTCTTTTCCCAATAGCGGTAAACTGGCTAAGCGTTGCAGACGGCTCGCTTGGGATTCCCTTGTGGATTGCATTTTTTGATTTAGGCATTTTCTTTGCTGTTTTGATTTTTGCCCTAGCTTATTCTTGGAAAAAAGGCTGGCTTAAGTGGGAATGAATTCTCCCCTTTTCACACGTCTTTGTGTGCTTTTCATAACGGCAATGCTCGTTAGCAACATAATCGCCGTTAAACTTGTGAGCATTGGCCCGCTCATTGTTCCTTCCGCAGTTTTTATTTTTCCCATAACATACATTCTATCCGATATATTCAGCGAAATTTACGGCTATAAAGCCAGCCGCTTAACCGCTTGGTATGCTTTTAGCGCAAACCTTCTAATGGTGATTGTTTTTAAACTGGTAATCATTCTTCCGGGTGCGCCGTTCTGGGGCCCGGAAAACCAAAAAGCACTCGAAATGACTTTAGACGGAACTTGGAGAATTTTGCTTGCAAGCCTCACCGCCTATATGATTAGTGACTTTGTGAACGATGTTATTTTTCAGAAATTGAAAGAAAAACAGGGAACCGGAAAATTCGGGATTCGGGCGTTGGTATCTTCGTTTGTCGGCGAAGGACTCGATAGCTTCATATTCATGACAATAGCCTTTTGGGGAACGGATTTCTTTTCCTGGATTGCTATTTTTTCCCAATGGGGCGTTAAAATTCTCTACGAAATAATAATGCTGCCCATTACAATTTGGGCAATAAGAAAAATCCGCTCAAAAGAAAACATGTCCTGAAAAAATTGCTACCTTACCCTCATGGCAAAAAAAGTACAAGATGCATTGAAAGATTTGGTTTCGCTTTGCAAAAGGCGTGGCATAATTTTCCCGGGTTCTGAAATTTACGATGGTCTCGCAAACACGTGGGATTACGGCCCTTATGGAGTTGAGTTAAAAAAGAACATCAAAGACCTCTGGTGGAAAAAGTTTGTTTCAAGCCGTGAAGACATTGTCGGTTTGGATTCCTCAATTTTGCTGAACCCCAAAGTTTGGGAAGCAAGCGGTCACGTTGGCAGCTTTAGCGACCCTCTTGTCGATTGCAAGGTGTGCAAGGAACGTGCGCGAGCAGATCACTTGCTGGAAGAGAAATTAGGGCCGGGAGCACCTGCCGGCAAAAGCTTTGCAGAAGTTGCAGCGATGATGAAAGAACACGCCATTCAATGCCCAAAGTGCGGCAGCAAAGACTGGACAGAGCCTCGCTCGTTCAACCTTATGTTCAAAACGGAAATAGGCGTTGTTGAAGGAACCGGAAACCAGGTGTATTTGCGCCCGGAAACCGCACAGGGAATTTTTATAAACTTTAAAAACATAGCCGATAACAGCCGCCAGAAAATTCCGTTTGGAGTGGGGCAAATAGGCAAAAGCTTTAGAAACGAAATAACGCCGGGCAACTTTATTTTCCGCACACGTGAATTTGAGCAAATGGAAATGGAGTTCTTTTGCAAGCCCGGATCAGAACAGGAATGGTATGAGTTCTGGAAACGCTTCTGCATGGAATGGCTTTTGGAAATAGGAATTCGCAAAGAAAAATTGAGAATTAGAGAACATTCAAAAGAAGAATTATCTCATTATTCAAACGGCACAAGCGACATAGAATACGAATTTCCCTTTGGCTGGGGCGAGCTATGGGGAATAGCCAGCAGAACAAACTACGATTTAACCCAGCATATAGAACATTCGAAAGTCGATTTGCGCTACCACGATAAAGTCGCAAACGAAAAGTACGTTCCCTTTGTGGTTGAACCGGCTCTCGGCGTTGACAGATTGCTTTTAACGCTTTTATGCGATGCCTACGATGTGGAAAAAACCGAAACCGGCGAAGATCGCACAGTGTTCCATTTCCACCCAAGCGTTGCACCCGTAAAAGCAGCAATACTTCCTCTCTCAAAAGACGATGAACTTATATCCGTGGCTCGCAACCTCTATAAAAACCTCCTTAAAAGATGGCCCGTGGAATTCGACGAAACCCAGAGCATAGGCAAACGCTACCGCCGCCAAGATGAAATCGGCACGCCCTATTGCATAACAATAGATTTCGGCACAATAGGCAAAGACGGCGAAGACAAGCGTGACTTGGTCACAATCCGTGAAAGAGATTCCATGAAACAAGACATTGTGAAATTGGAAGATGTGGAAAATTGGCTATTAAAAAAACTATAACGCCATTGCTCTAATGCGTGGGTTTTCGCTGTTTTTTAAATCATCGTAATGCATTGGAGGGGTTAATTTTTTGTCTATTAAAAAAGATATTTTGCTGTTCAAATCTCTGGCTACCTGCAAATCGCTTATAACCATTAAAATTGTTGTTTTGTAAAGTTCTCTCAAATTATCCATTAGCGACAAAAAGTTTATGCGGCTGTTTTTATCCAAGCCGGCAGTTGGTTCATCTAAAAGAAGAATTTTGGCATCAAGTGCCCAAGAACGTGCTACAGCAACTCTCTTTCTCATTCCCAGCGAAAGCGAATAGGGATATTCATTTGCGAAACTGCCGGCAAGCATAAGCAAAAGCGCACGGTTCACCTTTTGCTCTATCTCTTCTTCTGTTCCTATTTTATGGTAGCGAAGAGGAACCGCTATGTTGTCTCTAACAGTTAAATCGGAAAGCAATGCGTTATTCTGAAACACAAAGCCAACTCCTTTTTGCGCCATTGAAAGCGCATTCCATTCATTGCTCGGAACCGGCTCGCCAAAAAGAGAAATCTCTCCGGAGTTGGCTTTTTCCAAACCAGCAATCACACGCAAAAGCGAACTCTTGCCTTCGCCGGATTTGCCGGAAATGCAAAGCACGTCGCCTTTTTCCATGTTCAAATTCACGCCATCCAAAATATCCAGCGGTTTTGGCAAATATATGGCACGTGTTAGCTTTGTTGTGGTAAGGGTTTTTTTCATTATTCTGTGAATGGATTTGTTTGAAAATCCGGGCAACTCGGAACGTGCCATCACAGTGTGGCTGAATTTAAGATTTCTTATTGAAACACTTTCCATTTTTCCTCTAGCATTTCCAAATTTGCAGTTAACCTTTCCCGCTCGGTTTTCACTCTGGGAGGAATACTGCTTAAATTTTCGCCGGGGAATTCTTGCATTTCTGCCACTTCCAAACAATAGTCCATGCTTTCGCTGAAATTTTTTGCGGCAACACGCAGCCAAGCGGCATAGTCTTTATCGCCGTCCCATCTTTCAACCTGCAGCGCAAACCAGTCACCGTACATTTCAACTTCTTTTGCGAACATGTGCGGGCGTTCTTTTGGCGTTAAATCAGGAATGCGGCCATAAATATGGTCTGCCATTTCCGAAAGAGAATATGTGCGATTGAACCAGGCTATGTTTGGCCCCGGACAAATTGCCTGCGGAGCGTTTTCGGGAGTTTCTGCGTTCCAGAAAATAAGTCCGCTGTTTCCGAGGTGGTCGCATATACACTGCTTTGCATGAAGAAGTTTGCGAGCCTGTTCTTTTTGCTCTTCGCTAGCATTGCTTTCGTTGATTTGCTTGAGTTTGCGCTCCTGGTAAAAACGGCTGGCTTTGCAAACGGGAGTTTCACTGAATTCTTTGTTGTTTTGCAAAAAGCCTTTTCTGCATGGGCTGCCTGGGCGGCCGTTTTCCACTTGCTTGCGATGCCACTTTTCAGAACCTGAGCCTCGCAAATTGTTGAAATATATATCAAGAGGAGAGGCATCGCTCATATACAAGTCTTTTGGCGAAGCGTTTTTCAATTGCTCTAAGGTTTCTTTGTCAACCGGGCTAACTTCCGGCACCAGCAAAAATGGGGTTCCCCAGCCTGTGCCGTCCATGCCGTAAAATTCACGCATCCTTAAATCTTCTGCGTGGTTGCCAATGCCGCCCTGCACAGTAACTTTTGGAGGCGGATTGTCTTTGAACTGGTGCAAAAGCCCTCGTTGAGAGTGGATTTCCTTTAAAATTGTCGGCAGCAGCAGGCCCTGGCTCGGAAAAGCGTGGCCTCCGCAGTTAAGCCCGGATTCTATGCGGTATTCGCTCACTTCCAAACCCTTGCGTGCAAGGTATTTCCCTTGAATTAGGGCAGAGCGGAAATCCGATGCTTTTATGATTATTTTTTTGCTTATCTCTCCGGCTGCGTTTCTGTAAAATTCCTTGAACTGCGCCATATAGTTATATAAACTTTGGTTTATGCCTGCGCTAAAAACAACCGCCGAATTTCTCAGAGAAGATTTAGCATAGCCTTTCAAAGCAGTTTTTGCGTCTGTGAATTCATCGCTTAAAGGTTCTTTTCCGTTTGGGTTTGGAGGCAAACGATCCAGCTTAACCATTATGTTAACATCAATGGAGCCTTCAACCATTCCATGCGTAAGAGTACTTTCAATTTCTTCTCTCTCATTTCTGGGAGCATCTTTCATGCCCATGAGTTTCTGGTAAAGTACCCTCAGCGGGTGGCCTGTTGGGAGCAGCTCAAAATATTTTGCTTTATCGTTTTTTAAAAAGAAAGGTTGTTTTTTAATGGCATCAAAACGAATTTTCACAACCTCTGCAAGAGTGTTTAAATAGGCGGTTATTCTTTTTGCCCTGCCATCCGGCTCTTTTTGGTGTATAGGCTCGTATGCCAGCTTGAATTCGTCTGCATATATTTTGCGAAATTGTTCCAAAAGCAAGTCGTCCACCAAAGATATAACAGAAGATATTCCATACGGAGCAACTCGTGCAGGAGCGTCTGCCGTGTAGGAAGTTCCCATCACGGGAATATGAAATGTGTGAAGAGGCACAAACATAATTAAAGAATATAGAATTTTTCTCACTGCCTCTACCGCAAGCTCTTTTTTTCTATATTCTTTTTACCATGAATTCCCAAATTCCTTTATGGATAATACCGGTTTTTCCTTTGCTCGGCGCAATGCTCCTCGGCGCAATAACTCTTGCCAGAGCGAAAAGCGAACAGCCTGTGCCTGAGGCTTATACAGGTGCTCTTTCTGTTTTTTTTCCGCTGAGTTCCTTTATAGCAACGCTTATGCTCGCTATTGATATGCCGCACAACGGAGTTTATGCGGAAACGCTCGGTAGCTGGATTTCTATTGGAAACTTTAACATAACATTTGGCTTTTTATTCGATTCCCTAACAAAAATAATGCTTTTGTTCATTACCGGCATAACAACACTCATTGTGCTTTATTCAATAGGCTATATGAAAGGCGACAAAGGCTATACTCGCTTTTTGTGCTATCTGAACTTGTTTTTGTTCTCAATGATAGTCCTTGTGCTTGCCGATTCCTTGCCGCTTACATTCCTTGGCTGGGAAGGCGTGGGGCTTTGCTCATATTTGCTTGTTGGTTTTTGGAACAAAGAAGCACTCAATTGCAAGGCGGCAAACAAGGCTTTTTTGGTGAACAGAGTCGGCGATGTAGGCTTCCTGCTTGGCATGTTTGTTTTAATATCCATTGGCGGAACCACGCTTTTGAACTATGCGAACTTAAATGAGTGGCTATCGCTTGGAATGCCGTCTAATGCTTTGGCTTATGTTCTTGCTTCGGCTGCTCTGTTTTTGTTTTTTGCCTGCACCGGAAAAAGCGCGCAAATACCCTTGCTAACGTGGCTCCCCGACGCAATGGCCGGCCCAACTCCTGTTTCTGCGCTCATACACGCAGCTACAATGGTTACCGCAGGCGTTTATTTAATGGCAAGGCTTTCTTTGCTTTTTGTTTTTAGCCCGGGCATTTTGGGATTTGTTTTGCTAGTTGCGATTGGAACAGCTTTTTGGGCTGCCATTGCAGGCTTGGTTCAGCACGATATTAAAAAGGTTTTGGCTTATTCCACGGTGTCTCAGCTAGGCTTTATGTTCATGGCTGCAGGCGCAGGCGCTTTTGATGTGGCTATTTTCCACGTGTTCACACACGCATTCACAAAAGCTGCGCTGTTCCTCGGTGCTGGTTCTGTTATACACGCTCTTGGCGGTGAACAGGATATTCGCAAAATGGGAGGCCTCGCCTTTAAGCTCCCTTCTACGTTTTTGATTATGCTTTTTGCCTGGGCAAGTTTAATAGGGCTTCCAGGTCTCTCTTGTTTTTGGAGCAAGGATTTGATTTTGGAAAGAGTTTACGGTTCGTTTGGGCCTCTTGGCCCCTTGTTTTATTATGTTGCTCTTTTCACCGCTTTGCTAACAGCCATTTACATGACCCGTTTAATGGTGCTGGTTTTCTTTGGCAAGTTCAGAGGAAGCGAGCACACCGCAGAGCATTTGCACGAATCGCCTGTTGTTATGCAAATTCCAATGTGGATTTTGGCGGCTGGTTGTGTGTTTGCCGGTTATGCATGGGCAAGCCTTGTTCCTGGCCTTGATTACTTTGAGCAATTGCTTGCGCCTGTGCTTGGCCTTCCGCAAGCGTTGGCTTCTTGGCCGGGTGGGCACCATGCTTCTGCCATTTTCTTTTGCTTGATGGGTTCTGCAGTTGCTCTTCTCGGGCTTGCGTTTGCAGCAGTTTATTTCAGCAAAAAAATTCCACGATATCCGGGCCACGGAGATCTGGTTGGTTTTGCGAGAATATGGACTTACTCTTTCGATGCGCTTCATTCTGTTGTGGCGGTTATTCCGGCACGGGTTTCAATTTTTGTTTTGGCTGCGGTGAATAAGTTTTTGCAGATTACAATGCTTGTTACATCGGCTGTTCCGCTAATTTGCTCCAATGGAATAAAATTTATGCAAGCGAATAAATTGCGGATGCAGCTTTCGCTTACGGTTTTGGGTATGGTTATTTTGGTTTATTGGTTGCTGGTTTTAATTAGGTAAATATGTTAATTACGTTTTTATTGATTGTTCCTTTTGCTTGTTCCTGCCTAATGCTTGCGTCTTCGGGCAGAGATGCTAGGGCCACATTCAACATGGGTCTTTTATGCACGGCTTTGCCGCTCATTTTGGCAAGCGCATTAATAGCAACAGGCGGCGGACAAACAGGCTCTTATCCTTGGTTCTCTTTGCTGGGAATAAACATTGAGTTCTCCCTTTCGGGCTATGGGCTTTCTTTATGGATGGCGTGGCTCACGGCTTTGCTTTCGTTTTTGGCTTTTGCATATTCACACTCGGCTCTTAGTTTTGGAATAAGAGAATTTGCGGTTGGCTTGCTCGCTTTGGAAGGCACAATAATAGGTGCTTTCCTTTCTACGCAAAACATAGTGCAGTTCATATTTTTCTTTGAAGCAATGATTTTGCCGGCAGCGGTGCTAATAGCTTTGCATGGCGGCTTAAAAAGGCGGCGTGCTGTTTTGGTGTTTTCAATTTACACTTTAGTCGGTTCCGTTCCTCTGCTCTTTGGAGCGTTTTATTTAATAGTGCATTCGGGAAGCGTAAATATTATCGATTTAACGGCAACTCTTAAAACTCTGCCCGCATCAACGCAAGTTCTCCTGCTAATTGCATTTTCCTTAACCTTTGCGGTAAAAACTCCCATATTCCCGTTGCATAGCTGGCAAGGCATAAGCTATTCCGAAGCTCCGTATCCGCTTTCTGCGCTTCTTTCGGGAGCAATGGCAAAGGTTGGCGTTTTTGGTTTTGCAGCTTGGGTTATTCCCATGTTTTCCGATATTTTGCAAACAACAGACTATAAATATTATTTTATTTCCATTGCTCTTTTTTCAATGCTCTATGGTGCAGCCCTTGCTCTTAAGCAAAATAATATAAAAAGGCTTTTGGCTTTCAGTTCGCTTTCGCATTTGAGCCTTGCGGTTGCTGGGCTGTTTTGCTTTAGCAATGCCGTGAATGCTGGCGTTGCCGTTATGCTTATAGGCCACGGTTTAACCGCCGGAGCACTATTCTTTTTGGGTGGCATTGCTCAAAAATGGACTGGTAGCACAAATATAAAATGCTTTGGAGCTTTTGCCTCAACAAACCCTGTTTACGCAAGTATATTCGGTTTTGTTGGCATTGCCGCCGTTGCTGTTCCCGGCACGGTTGGTTTTGTGGGTGAGTTTTTGATTTTGCAGGGTTTGTTCAATTCCGGTTTTGCGTTTTTTGCAATCGTGGGCGGCATAGGGATAATATGTTCTGCGGCATATATGCTGCGCTTGCTTAAAAACGTGCTGTTTGGCTCCGTTCCCGAGCGTGCAAGCGTTTCTCTTTCTCCTTTTGAAGGTGTAACAGCGGTTCCCATTATAGCTCTCATATTATATTTCGGTTTGCATCCTGCGCCGGTTTTAAACTCTTTTGAGCAAAAGCCGCAAAATATTCCAATGGAAAACTTTGAAAAATATATTGAAGAACTTATATCAAGCGGAATGTTGGAGATTGAAAAAATAGATGCGATAACAGAAGACTTGGATTCGGCTGCAGAAGATTTAGAGGAAAACGGCGATGATTGATTCTTCTCTTTTTTACGATTTAAAAATCATATATCCGGTGACTGCGGTTGCTGCCGGAGGCATTGTTTCGCTTGCTACGGAATCTTTCTTAAGCAGTGAAGGCAAACATAAGATTTTGCCGTGGATAAACATTTCTTTTTTGGCAATAGCCGCTTTTATGCTCAAATTCTTGTCCGGAAATTTTTCCGACCCTTGGAATTTATTTGCCATGCATGCCGTGAATGAAGTGTTTTTATATACCGCTTTGTTCTGCGCTTTTTTGGGAACCGTCGGTTTGCAAAATACGCTAAGAAACAACAATATGAATCGAGGAGAAGCTTATTCCCTGCTCATGTTGTCCTCAGCAGGAATAATGCTAATGGTTATGTCGAGAGACTTAATGCCGTTGTTTTTGGGCATGGAGCTAGCTTCGTTTCCAATATACGCTTTAATTGCCATGAATAAAAATTCAAAAAGAAGCAATGAGGCGGCGTTTAAATATTTTATAAGCGGTTCTCTGTTCAGCGCAGTGTTTTTATACGGAATCGCTTTGTTCTATGGTTCAACGGGGAGCACTCTTATAAGCAGCAATGTTTTAGCCGAGCGCGAAACGATTTACCAAGCCGCTATTTTAATGCTCTCTTTTGGGCTTTTGTTCAAAGTAGGCGCATTCCCGCTGCATTTCTGGGTTGCAGATGCCTACACAGGTGCACTAGCTGCAATTACTGGTTACATGGCGGCCGCAGTAAAGGTTGGTGCTTTTGTGGCTCTGGGCACAATATGGATTTCGCTTTTTGAAAGCTCGGCCAGTCTGATTGTTGCTAGAGAGGCAGTTTTGTTCCTGTGTCTTGGGCTTGCTTCTTTGGTTGTTGGCGCAGTAGCGGGCCTTGTGCAGCGTAGCGCAAAGCGCATTTTGGCTTTTAGCGCAATTGCAAACGCAGGTTTTATTCTGTTTGGTTTTTGCTATCCGTATTTTGCAAACTTGCATGAGCCGGACTTAAATTCCGCTTTTTACTTTTTGCTGACTTATGCTCTTGGTTCAATGGGAGCACTTGTTGGAATATCTGCTTTAACGCCAAAAGACAGTGACAATATGGAAGATTTGCGTGGTGCTGCTAAGAGAAATCCTTTTCTTGGAATTTGCGTGAGCGTATGTTTGGCTTCATTGGCGGGTTTGCCCATTGCGGCAGGATTTTTGGCAAAGTTCAGAATTTTTGCAAGCCTTGTGCAAGCCTCTATAGAGAATAACGCAATTTGGGGTTTGGCTATAGTGGCATTTGTGCTTGCGATAACATCTGCTGCATATTATGTTCGCATAATTTATTTTATGTGGAGCAATGCAACGGAAAAAAAGCATTTCCAAGTTTCAACGCTTTTGAACACAGGTGTTGCCGCAACAGTGGTTTTGTTGCTTGCTCTGGCTGTTTATATGCCAATGTAATTACAGCTCCAATTTTCCAACAAATGAGAAGCGGGGTGCAAGAAAGCCCCTTTTCAGTTCGCCGTTCAGCGGCCAGGATAAGTTTATGTGATTTACCACGCCCTGAACGGATTTGGAGTTTGAAAATCTTAGCCCAATTCCGGCCATGTATGTCAAATCGTGCGGTTCAAAGGCATGCAGGCTGCTTGTAGCATCGCCAGCCGCCAAAAACACCGCATAAGACGGAACCAGCGTAAAAATTTCAGAACCTGGGAAATATCTCTGCTCCGCTTTGAAAGCAAACGTGCTTGCGCCAGCCAAATAATTTGCTGGGAACCCAGGAAAAACATTATTACCGTCTAAATACAACTGGCGTTCATAAGTTGTTTTTTGCCAAGAATCTATTTGCGCAACAAAAACAGAAGACCATTTAAGGCTAGGCTTGAAAATGTATTCTCCGAGCAAAATGCTGTGCATATCTCTAATATCATCGGTATTATAATAAAAAGAATTTTGCCCCTTGGCTAAAAAGTTATGCCCGCCTAAGCCAAGCGACAAGTTTATGTTTTGCGCAAAATACCAGTCTTCGTTCTCAAAGGTTTTTGCAACAGTAGCTTTAATGTAATATCCTCGCTCCACATCTTCCGCACGTTTAACCTTATGCAAATTATATTTTTTATCCAAATGAATGCGAGACATTGCCAAAGAAAAACCCGCACGGGAATCTGTGTGTTTTCCAATCAGATGATAATCATACCCTATTCCCAAATACGTTTTAAACGATGTTCCGCCAAAGGAGCGCAAAAGCCATAGTGACAGGGAATCTTCTCCCAAACGCATAACATGTATGGGGTCTGGGTTTCTGCTTTCGTAATATTTTTCGTCTCGCTTTGACCACAGCAAGTCTGCGTTATATGCCCACTGGTTTTTTGCACGGCTTATGAATGGGTAGCCAAGGCTTAAGTTCCTTGAAAAACCGTCTGTGTTTTCACTCCATAAAAAATAAAACGAATTATACGGAACAAAAAAATCGTCGCTTTTATAAAGCAAATATTTTTGCTCTCTCTCTACCGTATGCTCATAAAAAAAACCAACGGAATGTCCAAGCCCGAATAAATTGTTTTCCAAAATGCCAAAAGTGTATTCCCATTCCTCTCCGGGTTTTCCAATGTGAAAAGCCGGAGAGAAAGTCCAGTTGTCGCTTGTTTCCACGTATAAAACGGTGTTTCCGAGAGAGTCTTTTTGAGTTTCTATTCTTGCATCGGAAATGTATGGGAGCAGGCGCAGGTTTTTTTCTGCTTCTCTGATTTCATTTTGTGAAACCGTGCTGCCTTCTTTGAAAGGAAGCCTTGCTCTTATAACCGATTCTCTTGTGTTTATATGAAACCAGTTTCCGAATTCGTAAATTGGTTTTTCCACAGATGTGTGAACCACCGCATCATCAAAAACATCTCTTTGCTGAATATGAATTTTTGAAATTAAAAGTGAATCCTCTGCAAAAACGAAGGAAGCGAAAAAAAACACTATTATTATAAAAGGCAATACTATTCCTCCACCACTTTTCCAAAGCGACGTTGCCTAGTATTGTAAAACTCAATTGCTTTTGCAAAATCTTCTTTTGTGAAATTTGGCCACAGAACATCGCTCACGAAAAATTCGCTGTAGGCTGCTTGCCATAGCAGGTAATTTGAAAGCCTGTATTCGCCGCCCGTGCGTATAACTAAATCCGGGTCGGGTGCGCCTTGCAAATATAAATGCTTTGCGAATTCCGCTTCATCAAGTGTTTCCGGCTTAAGCTCGCCTTTTTGCGCCAATTCCGCAATTTTGCGCGCAGCGTCCACAATTTCCGCTCTTCCGCCGTAAGAGATGGCTAGGTTCAGTTGCATGCCGGAATTCTGCGATGTTTCTTCTATAGCTTCTTGAAGTTTTTTGCGAGGTTTTTCTGGGAGTTTTTTTAAATTTCCTATAATTTTCAATTTTACATTTTTTTCCATTAAATGAGGAATCTCCTGCGCAACCATTTCAACGAGCAGGTTCATAAGATAATCCACTTCAATTTTCGGACGTTGCCAATTTTCGGAGCTGAAAACAAAAAGCGTGAGGTGCTCCAAGCCTATATCCACGCCGGCCTCAACGGTTGCAACCGTTGCTTTTGTGCCCTGCCTGTGCCCTAAAAACCGTTCTAAGCCCTTGGATTTTGCCCAGCGCCCGTTGCCATCCATTATCACAGCCACGTGTTTAAGCGTTTTGGGCATACAGCGGTCTCTTTCTGCAAAGCTCCAAAATGCTATTTCTGATGTTTTCCAGTTTCGCTTCATCGCTGTGGTTTTCAATGGCCTCAGATATGAATTTTGCAACAGCACGAGCATCGGACGAGTCGAAGCCTCTGGTTGTTATTGCCGGCGTTCCTAAACGCACTCCCGAAGGGTCCATTGGTTTGCGAGGGTCGAAAGGAATTGTGGAGCGGCTTGTTGAAATGCCTGCAATGTCTAAAACACGCTCGGCTTCCTTGCCGGAAATGCCTTTGCTTGTGACATCAACAACCATAAGGTGATTGTCTGTTCCGTCTGAAATTATTTTGAACCCGTTTGCCATAAGTTCTTCGGCCATTATTTTAGCGTTTTCAATTACGGCTTTTGCATAAGCTTGAAATTCCACCTGCAACGCTTCACCGAAAGCTACGGCTTTTGCCGCCGTTACGTGATCGTGCGGGCCGCCTTGCATGCCTGGGAACACGGATTTGTCTATGGCTTTGGCAAAAGGCTCTTTGCACATTATTATTGCGCCGCGCGGGCCTCTCAATGTTTTGTGCGTTGTTGTGCTTACAATATCAAAATACGGCACCGGGCTTTCAATTGCTTTTCCGGCTATTAAACCGGCTATATGGGCTATGTCGGCAAAAGTTATTGCGCCTATTTCATCTGCTATTTCTTTGAATTTTTTCCAGTCCATGTTTCTGCTGTATGCGGAAAATCCGGCCAAAATCATTTTCGGCCTTTCACGCAGGGCAATTTCTCGAACCTTATTCATATCTATTCTGCCGGTTTCTTTGTCCACCTGGTATTGCGTGAAGTTGTAAAGCATTCCGGAAAAGTTAACCGGGTGCCCGTGAGATAAATGACCACCATGATCGAGCTGCAGGCCCAAAACCTTGTCGCCTGGCTTTATGGTGGCAAAGTAAACAGCCGCATTCGCAGGGCTGCCGGATAGAGGCTGCACATTCACGTGCTCGCAACCGAACAAGCGCTTGCACCGCTCTATAGCCAGAGCCTCTACCTCGTCTATAACCTCGTTGCCGCCGTAATAGCGTTTGCCCACGTAGCCTTCGCTGTATTTGTTGGTGAGTGGGCTTCCGAGGGCTTCCATAACTGCTTTTGAAGCGTAGTTTTCGGAGGCAATAAGCTCTATGCCGTCTTCTTGGCGGCTTGCTTCTTTATTTATGAGTTCGAGAACTGCGGAATCTGTTTGAGAAAGTGTTTTCATAGGAGAAATTTAGAAAAAAAATATCACACCTTATACCCTATACCCTTACCCCATAGCCTTGTGCGAGTTAATCAACGTTTACTATATTTATAATATATTGCGTCGGAAAAAAGGAGTATATTATGTCAGCAGTTCATTTTTCAGAAAACGATTTTAAAAAATCGATTAAGTTAAACCAACCTGTGCTAGTGGATTTTTGGGCGCCGTGGTGCGGCCCTTGCAAAGCGCTTGGCCCCACAATCGATAAATTGAGCGAATTATACCAGGGCAAGGCTGTGGTTGCAAAAATCAACATAGACGAAGTCCCGTCGCTAGCTGTGGAGTTGGATGTTAGCTCAATTCCTACGGTTAAAATCTTTAAAAGCGGCCAGGAAATTGAAAGCCTCACAGGAGCGTTTCCTATAGATAAATATCGAAAGATACTGGAGGCAAACATCTAATGCCCGATAAGCTCGAAGAACTTTTTCGCTTGCAGGAAACATTGAACGATTTTGTTTTCGCAAAACAGGACTTGCGAGATAAGAACGGCAAAGTGCTTACAATGTCCATGCTCCGTTCTATAGCTCAAAGCGGCGAGCCGCTTGGCCCGAACACAGAAGTGAACCAGTGGCTCCGCAAATATCTGGAAGCCCTAACCGATGAATCCAGAGAACTGGGCGAAGAACTGCTCTGGAAATGGTGGAGCAAAGACAAGCTGGATATGCAAAACATAAAAATAGAGATTGTGGACCAGCTGCATTTCTGGTTATCTCTTGCTATGACTGCCGGTATGGATGCCGAAAAGGTTTTTGATATTTATATGCAAAAAAACAAGGTGAATATAGAAAGGCAAAATGCAAGCTATAGCAAAGAAACCAAAAATGAATCAGACAACAGGAACATAAATTGAAAATTTATATAATACTGGCAACACTAATACTGGTAATGTCTTGCTCTAAAGACGATAAGCCTCAGCAGGGCGGCGCGCGTGGCGCACGTGGTGGCGGTGCTGCGGTTAAGGTAGAGGCTGTTGTAGCAACAACAGAGCATCTGAATGCATCTGTGCGTGGTATTGGAATTTTGCTTGCCTCAAAAGAAGTTGAAATTCAAGCAGAAATTGTGGGCAAAGTTGAGGCGGTTTATTTTAAAGACGGGCAAAATGTGAATGCCGGCACTTCTCTGGTGAAAATAGAAGACGCAAATTTAAGAGCGGCAATGGAAAAAGCAAATTCAAAATTGGTGCTTTCACGCAACACTACGCAAAGAAAAAAGCAGCAGTTTAATGCTGGCGCAATTTCTGCGCAGGAGTGGGAAATGGCACAGGCCGACTTGCAAATAGCAGTGGCCGATTCCATAGACGCTGTTGCTAACTTGGCAAAAACCCTTATTCGCGCGCCGTTTGGAGGAAAGCTTGGCATAAGCAATATAAGTGTTGGAAAACGCCTTTCCGTGGGCGAGTATATTGTGAAAATAGTGCAGAAATTTCCGTTGAAAGTTGATTTTTCCGTTGCAGACAAATATGCTTCTGTTTTGAAAACCGGAATGGAAGTTGAATTCAACAGGAGCGGCGAAAGCTACAAAGCGTTTATTGAAGCTTTGGAAAACTCTTTAGACGGTTCAACCAGAACCTTGCGTGCACGTGCGGTTTTAAGCGGCAACCCCGATGGGCTTGTTCCCGGTGCGCCGCTTGAATTTTTGCTGACCTTGCCCCCAAGAGAATCTTTAACTGTTCCGCCCGAAGCCATTTTAAACGATGCTTTAGGGAGTGTTGCATATTTGTTCAAAAACGGCAAGGCAAGCCTTACTCGCATAGAGCTTGGCACTCGTTTTGTGGACAGGGTAGAAATTCTAAACGGTGTAAACATAGGCGACACGGTTCTCTGCGTTGGAGCATCTCCTGTTCGTGATGGCGGTAGCGTTGAAATAAGCAGGATAAAGCGGTTGTGAGCCAAGGGGAACCTTATAAATACGGTTTTGTAACCGATATAGAAACCGAGTCTTTTGAAAAAGGTCTTTCGGAAGATGTTATTCGCAAAGCGAGCAACATTCGCAAAGAACCGGAGTTTTTATTGAAATTCCGTTTAAAGAGTTATGAAAAACTTTTGAGCATGGAGCAGCCAACCTGGGGCGAACTGAAATTTGCGCCTGTGGATTTGCAAAATATAATTTACTACAGTGCGCCGAAAAATAAAAAAGAACACGCAAACATTGAAGATGTAGATCCTGAGCTTCTTGAAACATTTGAAAAACTCGGAATTCCGTTAGACGAACAAAAAAGGCTTGCAAATGTTGCGGTAGATGCCGTGTTCGACAGTGTTTCTATTTACACAAGCCACAAAAAAAAACTTCTTGAAGCAGGCGTTATTTTTTGCAGTTTCGGCGATGCGGTAAAAGACTATCCCGAACTTATTGAGGAATATTTAGGCTCTGTTGTTCCTCCCGGCGACAATTATTATTCTGCGCTTAATAGCGCTGTTTTCAGCGATGGCAGTTTTGTTTACATTCCTGCCGGCATAAAATGCCCAATGGAGCTATCCACGTATTTTAGAATAAACAATAAAGAAGCAGGCCAGTTTGAGCGCACACTTATAATAGCAGACACAAATTCACAGGTTAGCTATTTGGAAGGTTGCACTGCTCCGGAATTTTCGAGCAATCAGTTGCACAGCGCAGTTGTTGAGCTTGTAGCTTTAGACAATGCAGACATTAAGTACAGCACCGTGCAAAACTGGTATGCAGGCGATAAGCAAAGCGGCCTTGGCGGTGTTTATAATTTTGTTACTAAAAGGGCGCTTTGCAAGGGCAAAAACAGCCATGTTAGCTGGACTCAAGTTGAAGCAGGCAGCGCAATAACCTGGAAATATCCGAGCTGCATTTTGCTTGGCGATGGCTCCGCCGGAGAATTTTACTCCGTTGCCTTAACAAATGGCAAAATGCAAGCCGACACAGGCACAAAAATGATTCACATCGGAAAAAACACGAAAAGCACAATAATAAGCAAAGGCATTTCCGCAGACCAAAGCTCAAATGCCTATAGAGGTTTGGTAGAAATAAGAGCGAATGCGGAAAACGCCGCAAACTACACGCAGTGTGACAGTATGCTTGCCGGTAGCGAGTGCGCTGCACATACATTCCCTGTGGTTGTGGTGCAAAACAAAAGCGCAAAAGCCGAGCACGAAGCAAGCACAAGCCGCATAAGCGAAGATATGCTGTTCTTTTTGGAGCAAAGAGGAATTTCCAGAGAAGACGCAATAGGTTTGGTTATTGGCGGTTTTAGCAGAGATGTTTTCAAAGAATTGCCCGGTGAATTCGCAAGTGAAGCCCGTTCTCTTTTAGCGCTCAAATTGGAAAAAAGCGTGGGTTAGCTCTAACTCTGAATTTTGCTTCCAAATACACTCCAAGTGAATCTTGCACGCCAATGCGATATTCTCCGCTGCCAACCGTAACCGCCATTTTATGCTCGCCTTTTGTGATTCCCAAAAATTCTCCGTTCAAAAACCACTGCAATTCCGCATCTCGCTGTTTATGAGCGGCAATAGCCACAAAACCCATAGAACTAAGCGCATCTTCGCTTGGCAAAAACAGCCTTGTTCCGTTTTCCGGATAAACAATTGAAAACTGCGCTTCTTCTTTTTTTGCGGGGCAAAGCGGGTTATGCACAGGCTCTGCTTTTGGCTCTTTGCCAAGCCTTCTAAGCTCTCTCCTGACTGCCGGCGTGTAATGCTCTTCAACCACGAGCAAAGTATCTTCCATATTCCAGCACAAACTGCAAACTCGAAATCCTGTGCTTTTTGAAATTATCATTTCTTTATGAAAAGGGCAACTTTGATTTTGCATTCTATTTTCTGGGAGGTAGATGTTTTTTTTGCGTGGGCAGAATGACTTTGCTTTGTAGCCGCTGAGACTGCATATTTCGGTATTTTCGGCATTCGTAGGCATAACGGTTTTTGCATGCGTTGTTGTTAAATTGTTGAACAAGGAAAACAACAGCGGAGCGGCCGTAGATGCACCGCTTAAATCCGGCACCGAGCCGCCGGCAAAATTCCCGACCCACACACCTATTGTCCACTCCTCATTAACCCCCAGTGCCCAAGCATCTCTTGAGCCATAGCTTGTGCCGCTTTTCCACGATGTTGGTGCTTCTGCTGCTTTTAAAATATCTATTATGTGATATGCTGTTATGGGTTGCAGCAGGGGTAGCCACAAAGATGAGTCCTTGCTGTTTTTCGAATCTAAATTTTCCAGCCAAACTAAATCGGTTTTTTTGCCTTCGTTTCCAAGCATTGAATAAAGCGGAACAAGTTCCTGCAAAGAAGACTCCGCTCCTCCTAAAATCAGAGAAAGCCCGTAATGCTCCGGCGAGCGAAACAATCCGGTTAGCCCGGCTTGCTTTAAGCGAAAATGAAAATTGTCCACTCCGTAATCGGATAAAATTCTAACCGAAGGAACGTTGAGAGAGCGTGTAAGAGCATCTTTAAAGGGTAAAATTCCGCTAAAGCTTTTGTCTGAGTTGTAGGGGGAAAATCCTTTGAACCATGTTGGAATGTCTTCAACCAAACTTTCCGGCGTGTAAGGCCCTCGCTCTATTGCAAGCGCATATAAAAACGGTTTTAGAATGCTTCCCGTGCTGCGGTACGCACGCACTCCGTCTATCATTCCTTTGGAAAGCGTGTCGTAATAATCAAGTGAGCCTAGGTAGCCCCTGATTTTTCCGGTTTTCGTTTCTGCTATTAAAACGGCTAAGTTCACATTTGAGCGTTCTCTTATTTTGCGTCCGTAGCTTTTTGCAATTCTTTCCAGTCTATCTTGAATTTTGCCGTCTATTGTTCCGTGCAAAACAGTTTGGTTTGAAAATAGCGAGAGAACGGCTTCTGCATAGTGCGGAGTTTTGAATCTCCAGTTTGCATTTATTTTAGGCAGAGGCTCTTCCAGCGCAGAGCTTAGAGTTTCTGCGTTCATGCGCCCGGATGCTGCAAGCGATTTGAGCAATGTGTTTCTTCTTTTCAAAAGCAAGTCTCTTTCTTTTTTTAAATTCAATGCAGATGGTTTGTTCGGAAGCAAAGCCAAAAGCGATGCTTGTGCCCAAGTGAGTTGCTCGGAGCTATGCCCGAAAAACCTCCAGCACGCCGTTTCCACGCCAATTACATTTCCGCCCATAGGAGCAATGCTTGCGTATTCCGCAAAGATTTCCTCTTTGCTCATCCAAAGCTCCATTCTCAAGGCGGCATGAGTTTCTTTGAGCTTGGTAAAAAAAGTTCTGCTGCTCGGATTTCTAAGCCGTGCAACCTGCATGGTTATGGTGCTGGCTCCGCTTTTGGTTTTGCCTGCGGTTATATTTTGCTTAATTGCTCTTGCCACAGCAATGGGGTCTATTCCGAAATGCCAATTAAACCTTTTGTCTTCAAAGTGCAGCACGGCTGTTTTATATTTCTCCGAAATATTCTCGCCTTTTGGGAATTTGTATTGCTCGTCTTTATTTAACCAAACTCTTAACAAATCACCATGGCTGTCGAACAGAATTTTGCTGTAATCACCTTCGGTTTGCGTTGGAATCAGGAGCGTTAAGCCGAAAAAAAGGGGAATTAGGAGAAATTTTTTGAGCATCGACCTCTCTAGGAGTTTTTAAACCTTAAACCTATTCACTATATCATTCAAATCGTCTGCCATTCCGGACAAATTTGTAGCTGAGGAATTTACCAAACCGGCGCCCTGAGCAGAGCCTTTTGCCGCACCGCTCATTGAATGAATATCTTTTGAAACATTTTCTGCGCCGTGTGCTGCTTCATCGGCATGTTTTGAAACATCTCCGGCCCCTTTCGCAACCTCGCTTATTGCGCTTGCCACACGCTTTGCATTGGTGTTCGCTTGGGCCACATTGCTAGCTATATCGTTGCTGGCTCTGGTTTGCTGATCAACATGCCCGGCTATAGATTCCACAGATTGGTTTATTTGCGCAATAATGCCGCTTACATCGTTAATTACGGCAACTGCATTGTTTGTGCCGCTTTGAATGCCCTCAATGCGATGAGCTATATCGTCTGCGCTTTTGGCACTCTGGTTTGCAAGTTCTTTGATTTCTCCTGCAACTACTGCAAATCCCTTGCCTGCTTCGCCGGCACTTGCGGCTTCAATAGTTGCGTTTAGCGCAAGCAAATTGGTTTTGTCTGCTATTCTTTTTATAACATCCGTAACATGGCCTATCTCTTTTGCTGCTGTGCCAAGCGTGCTCATAACGTTTGTAGCATTGGAGGCTTTGCCTGTGGCTTCCAAAGCTATTTTGCGCACTTCGCCCGTGTTGCCTGCAATTTGGCCTATGCTTGCGCTCATTTCTTCTATAGCACTTGCTATTGTGTTCATGTTCACATACATTTGATCTGCAGCACCCGATACCTCAGTTGCATTAGACGAAACATTTTCTGCAGCACCAGCCATAGAGCTTATGTTTTTAGCCATTTGCTGGGTTGTGCCTTCAATATTCGTTGATTTCTCTACCATTTCACCAGAGCCTTGAGCAAGCTCTTCGCTAACTGTAGAAAGATGCGTGGATTCTTTAGCGAGCTTTGTGGATTTTAATTTCAAATCTTTCACAATTTCAGATAACTTGTGGAAAAAACTATCCAAATTTATTGCCACCGTACCGAATTCGTCTTTTCGCTGTATGTTTGCACGAACTGCCAGGTTTCCGTTTGTGCCGTCTTTAATAACATTCACTATTTTTTTGAGCGGAGCGGTCATGTTTCCTATGTGCACCCAAAACACAACAAATAAAATTAACAGGCCGATAACAGCGGTTATTATTGCGTTCATTCCTATTTCGTAAAGAACCTTGTGAATTTCTGTTTTAGGAACTTCAATTAAAACCGTCCACCCGGTGCTTGGAATCATAGTGCGAATTTCTTTTTTGTTTTTAACTTCCGAAGAATCGGAAATGGAAAGCAACTGCCCGCCTTTGCTCAAAAGCGAAACGCGCATTGACTTGTCAAAACCAACCTCTTTTAGCAAATCGGTTATTCGGGCAAGAGCTATGTCTGCTGTTGCAACTCCCACAAAATTTCCATTGTGCATAAGCCTGTATGAGTAGGTCACCATCATTATATTTCCTGCGCCTTCATCAAAATAAGGTTCGCTCCAATAATTGTTTGCAAGTTTTTTCGGTTCTGCATACCATTCCATAGTATGATATTCATAGTCTTTATTCCCGGCATTGGCATCCAGCTCTATTTTGCCGCCGGATTTAAACATATACGGCATATACCACTTACCTTTTGATTTAAAATATTCCGGCTCAAAAGCAAAACAGGCTCCGAATATATTGGCAGATTGCGAACGCAGGCCTCGTTCCAAAATACGTTCAAAATGTTTCTCTAGATGAACGCTATCCGGGAGAGGGAGGCTCTCTACAACTGAAATAGAGGCCATTTCTATGGTTTGTTCAACTCTCCCCAGAAAAACGTTCATTCTTTCCACCGCAACATTCGATTGGTTTTTAACTTTTTCCATAGTTTCTTCTGTTATTATGCTTTCCGCAGAAAAGAAGAGGATGGCAAAAATAGCGCACAAAGCTATACTTGTTGCTATGAGAATATGCATGCTTAAACGAGTTGAGAAATTCATAGCGAAGAATATAGTAAATATGACCACTGGTCTATAAAATTTTATAGGCTTGCCAACTCTTCTTTGCACCAACCGGTTACATTTGAAATTGTATCAACGTCCATATTTTGAGATTTCATTACAATCGCAGTTTGCCAAAGCCTATCCGCTATGCCTATAAATTCTTCATAACTCTCTGCTCGGCCTTCAACCTTACCTTTCTCAATTCCGCGAGCTTCTCCGATAAGCTCACCTTCGACCTTACCTTTCTCAATTCCGCGAGCTTCTCCGATAAGCTCACCTTCGACCTTACCTTTCTCAATTCCAATAAATTCTCCCTCAATTCTGCCATTAAGCTTGGCTGTGCGAATAGTGCTGTAATTGCTGCGCCAGGTATCTACATGCAGGTCGTAAGCTCGGCGCTCGGCCAAGCTCAATCGATGGTACTCAAGCTTCTCATTGGCCTCAATCAAACCGGGAGCATCAAATTCTTCTTTTATCTTGGAATTCTTCAAAAAATACATCCATTCGTCTATCTTGTTCTTAACTATGTTTCTAAAACGATCAACTTTCAATAAATAATATTCTGGATATATATCCTTCACTTCCAGCTTTGCAAATTCCGCCTGTTGCTTAGGTGTTAACCGCAGTTCATCGTTATAGTGCAAACCTCTGAAAGTTGTGGTACCGTGATAGATATAGTCTTTACCTGCACCCAAATCAAAATAAACCACGTTTATGGAATACACTTTTTTTACTTGTTCATAAGGCATGCCTTCTTCCATGCGCTCAGTAATTGCTTTGCTGGAGCCGAAAAGCATTCTGTGGAAATAATCTATTTCCTCGGTGAATTGCAGCTCTATTATGATTAGAGTGCCATCGCTTTCTTCTGCCAGCACATCCACTCTGTTGAGCCTGTCGTCCGATGAATTTTTGTTGCTTTCGCTTTCAGCCAAATTGTTGATCTTTATATCCCTGCCGAGCAGGGTTGTCAAAAAGCCCTCTAAAATAACGTAATCTGCTTTGCGCCTGAGCAGGTTCTTAATCGCCCAGTCAAAAGATACTAAGGTGCGTTCTTCTGCCATAAGAGGTAATGTAGAAAATTTACTGAAAAAACAAGCGTAGTGCCGGTTCGTGTTGCTTGCGTTGACAATAGCGGTTAGACGGAAGGGGTGAGGGGTGGGGTGGGGTTAATCCCCGTCTTTTTCCAAGTCAACATTTGAAAAAATAAAATTCCCGATAGTGTCAAAAACAAACGACAAATTTTCTGAGGTGTAATTTCTAACCCTCAAAAGATATTTAAATCTATTAAACCATACATCAAATTTTGGGTTGTTTAAAAATTTCTTCATTTCATTATAATTTACCGTTCCATTGCTCTGTACGGAACACACGGCCAAGCCATGATATACGGCAATAGCTTCGTTTGCATCGTAGCTCGTAATGCTCGCTCTGCCGTTTATAGGTAAAAAAGGGCGGTAACGCATTATAGCACCAGCCATCAATCCTGCTACTTTCGCAGACGTGGCCTTGCCAGAAATGCCATAGCGGAATTTCAAATTAGCTAAATCGCGAACATAATGCTCCACTACGCTAGATGTCAAGTCGGCATTTAAGGTATAATTTTCGCCATCAAGCATGCCAGCTTTAATTAATTCCCTTGTTATATAAACGAGCGATAAAATCCGTTTCTTTTTAATTTCTTCTATATCTTCTTGATTCATTAAAAAGTATTCCGCTTAGAAAGGGTTTCTACAATGCAATCTGCCGCAGATTTAAAAGCCTCAAAAGAGCAATTCTCCGAATGGTTAGGATTATCCCACACCTGCTTTTCGCTGCGAGCTAGCGCATCTAGATACACCTGCGTATCTGGTAATGTGTCTTTTGCCATAATAACCTCTTTTTGGTTGTTCAAGCGTAAAATAGAAAATTACTCCTTAAGGGTGAATATTGTGTCTTAACTTAATGTACATTTTTCTGGGGCCAGTTCACTGCACAAATGAGCAGTGGTTGTAGCTCATTATTGAAGAGACCGATGGTTTTAAAGAGCTTCGACCGGCGGCTCTTTTCTATATTAAAAGTCGCATAATAATAACCTATGAGGATACATTATGGGAACTTTCAGGAACCTTAGGGTTATAGCAGCAATCTTGTTTTTTGCTGTGAGTGCATGGTCGCAAACGCCGCAAGAAATAGTCTATAATTCTGCCGGATTAATTGCAGCAATAGAGAGGTTTAATACCGGTAACACAAATATGAACATTGTTGTTGGCGCAGATTTTGAAATTACGCAACGGACAATAAACAACGAAGGCCGCACCCTTACCATAATGAGCGCAACATCAACGCCGCGAACGCTTAACCGTGAAACGACCGCCAGTCTATTTAAAGTGCAAAAAGGCACTCTGATTTTGCAAAATATTACCATTGACGGGAAAAGCAAAAATCTCTATGAAGCGCCATTTCTTAACGAAGCACTTATTTTTGTTACCGGCAGTAGCCCTACCAGTGGCGGAACTTTAAATATGAAAGCCGGAACAACTTTAAAAAATAACACCATAAGTGGCTCCAACGGCGGCGGAGTTTACGTTGATAGCTACGGCACTTTCAATATGAGCGGCGGAGAAATCACAGGAAACAAGACTGACCTTTCCGGTGGCGGCGTATATATATATGCGCTTAGGGCTACGTTTAACATGACAGGCGGAAAAATAACAGGAAATGAGTGCGGCACAAGCGCAACGAGCTATAGCGGCGGCGTGCATTTTGCGAACTCGCCATTTTCCACAGATAAAAACACAGACAAAACGGTAAGCGTGTTCAAAGTTGGCGGTACAGCGGTTATCAAAGATAATTACAAAAAAAACGGCACCCCGAGCAATGTTTATATGGCCGGAAGCAGGTATATAACGCTTAACCCTCCGCTTAACGACGAAATGGAAATTTGGGTGACAAAAGTTGCGGAAAGTGGGCTATTTGTAAACGCTGGTGCAAATTCCGGAGATGTTAAGTATTTTGAAGCCGATGAAGGAAGCCAAATATTTTACGAGGCGGTTGGCAAATTAAAAATGGTAGCCGGCTACGATATAGATCTCAGCAAAACAGATGTAAAATTTACGGCACTATCGGGATACAGTGCCAGCGAACCGGCTGAATATGAAATTGAGGTAACGAATATAGGAAAAACACTAGGCCATTTGAGAGCTTATACTTCCGGGGAACATGCCGGTGATTTTGTTCTAGATACAATGAAACTCGGCGGCACTATGAACCAGAACGCTGTGCAAAAATTTAAAGTAAAACCAAAAGCCGGGCTTGTAGCTGGGGTATATAAAGCGTTTATTTTGGTATCTGCTCAGATAGGCAATGAAGAAGGCGGTCCGGCTGTGATGCGGCGTATTGAAGTGGAATTTACGGTAAGCGATCAATTTAAATTTGAAGTGACAGTAGCGGCGGGCAGCCTAGGATTTGACATACCACTCAGCGGAATGTTAGATAATATCTGGAACAAACCTTATAACTGGAATATTGACTGGGGCGATGGGAAAACAGAAACAAAAATCAATACCGCAGATGGTGCTTCACCAAATGGTTCTGCTAGCCCCGGCATTTCCCATACTTATGCAGCAGCCGGAAAATACACAATAACCATTACCTCTGCAGGTTCGCCGGATGCATGGCTTGGAGCATTTGGATTCAACAATGGCAACAGCGGAGCAAATGCGGCGACTAACAAAGCAAAAATAACAAAGCTAATAACTCCTTTCACTCCGCTTATGACTCGCACGCAAGAGCAAATTAACGGAACCTTACTATTATTGCCAACTTACGAATGGGCTTATGCATTTTACGGTTGCAAAAATATGGTTATAGGCGAAAATTTTAAATTTCCAAATTTAAGTAAAGATGATATTGATAGAGAAGGCGTGCTTTATGCTACTTTCGCCGGCATTACCGCTGATCAGGACAGTGACATTTTCAGCATAATCCCTAATACGTCATATCAAAGCCCACAAACCGCCAAATATACCTTTGCCGGTAGCACCGGTTTTTGGCGACAGGAATTTATTTCTGCGCAATGGGGAGGCAATGTTGTTGGTGATACGGAACAATTGAAGATGAAGGTGGAAGAATTTGAAACTTTCTTTACCGATCTCCCTAACTATGATGTTACAGCCCGTATATTCACGTCTTTTACCATTAATGAACCTTTCTCAATTAGCCGTACCGGAACTTTCACCATAGAAAGCGATGCTTATATCAAGCAAGAACTCAAACGTGGTTTTGATGAAGTACTTTTTACCGCAACAGGTAACGCAGAGTTAGCTTTTGCAAATATCGTTATTTACGATGATAATGTTTCTCACTCTGCACAGCTTGTGAACGTGGTTAAGCCTTTTTTAATGAGAAGCAAAGCCGTATTGCTTGGAATAGGCAGCAACGAAAATGATATTTATAACGGTTCATATCTTAACGCTGGAACAAATGCTGTTATTATCGCTTGGGATGGGGCTAAGGATACTTATGACGCATATACGGACGAAGGCTTGAATTCCGCCCCTAGCGTTGAAAAACTTTATTGGGAAAAATGGGGTGATGGTTGCAAAATTTATTATAAACATGGCAATGGCAGCGAAGGGCATATTATTGGGGTCAACATGAAATGCTCAGAAGATCGTGTGCTTTACTTCAATCAAAGTGACGGCAAATTTTACGCAAGCGACGAATGCTACGATTATAATATTAACATGCATCCTCCCTACGTTATTTTTACTCCGAAAAACGTGGTTGACATACCCAACACAGCTTGGCATCCTGAAACAAATAGATTGACTTTCTCCAACAGCGTGGGATGGAAAACAACAGCACCATATGCCCTTTATTTTGTTCAGCCAACCCCTGTAACGCTGGAACTTGAAAATGGCAAAAAAAGCTCTTTTGTCTCAACCCGTGCCCCAGCAGGCAACACCGATTACAACGCAGGCATAGTTTCAAGGAGCAACCTGACTATAGTCGGAGACGGAAACTTGGAAGCGGAAGGTGGAAGCGCAGACAAAAGTTATGGCATATACTCCCAGACCGGGCTTACCATTACTATGGGCAACAAAACAAATACTATAGAAACGAAAGGAAAATCCAATGGATTTAACTCCGCAGCCGGTAGTTTGGCAATCAATGGCGGCACATTCATCGCTTCCAGCGAAACAGTAGCACTTCCCAACTTTAGCAGCGCGCCTTTATTATATGGCAATTACGATTGGCATTACAGTGGAAATTCTGACGGCACAAGCGCAACAACAGTCACAACACTTTATGGCTACAACGCCACCCACAAATGGCTAAAGTTTGAGATTGAACCGCCAAATTACGCATTTTATGCTGCTATTGCTGCAACATCTACATACACGCCGTTAATTAACACAGAAAAAGTAGCTGTCACGCTTACACGCAGGGATGTTAAAAACAAAGGGGATATTGACCAAGGCTTCTCCGGTTCGCACAAAGTTGATTTAACTTTTGTAAATGCATCCAATGTATCCAGAATCATAAATTCTGCGACTCAACAGGTGACTTTTGACAAAGGTGTAGGAAATTATATTGATTTAACATTCAATAGCACAGACAGCTTGATTCTTTGGTTCAAAGTGGATGACATTCTCGCAATCAATCCGGTAATAATTATTCCGGTAAGTGAACGCAATTACGGCATATCGCTTTATCCTCCAAATCCTGGTACATTCACTGCTGTAACCAAAGGCTACCCGCAGCAAGAACCGCTAACCATTACCATAATTAACGAAGGAAACCAGCCAACCGGACTGTTGATGATTTCTGAGCTGGACAAATTCACAATTTCAAGAAGCAAAGCTCCATCGGACAGACTGGCACCATACATGATGCCATCAATTCCGGTAGGTGGAACAGCTACATTCCAAGTCACGCCTAAAATGAATTTGCCGGCAGGAACATACCCCGCAACAATAACAGTTAGCGGTGAAAACGAAATTGAAAAATCAACTACAGTTAGCTTTACGGTAATGGACAAACTGCCCGGAGAAGATGTTGAAACTCCAGTCCTGTACGTCGAAACTGCCAACAGCATCTTTATCTACGCTGCAGATCCAAAGCCGATCACAGGGCAAGAAGTTGAATACGCAATCAGCAAGAGCAATTCCAAAGACGGGCTTGCATTCGTTTCTTTCAATGAGTTCCTTGAGATATTGCAATTTAACGATTTGGAGAGAAACACCACCTACTACATCTTTGCTCGCTCAAAAGAAAATGCTGCATACAGCGCAGGTAAAATCTCAGATCCACTGCAAGTTAAAACCACCTTTTTTGATGATATATGCGTTGAATTTGACAAAATAGCAATACGCCTTTGGAGCATAAACGGCGGCCCGGGCAACACAATGACGGTAATCAATAACCCATATAATAATGGTGACTTTAAAGACTTATCCGACTTTGTGTGGATAAGAAACAGCGGTGGTATCATAGACACCCTAAGCAAAGACCAGTCCTGGTCTGCAGGCAAAAACGGAGAGCAGTTCCCTCCCGGCAAGTATCATGTGGAAATGATGGTAGGCCGCTCTCAGACAGAAGATGGCTTTTTCCTCAAGAGTTGCGAGTATATAGTTGAATATCCGCCTATAACTCAAGAATCTTCCGCAATGGACTGGAACAATGTAGAATCGGCAGAAGTGTACAGCATATCCGGCAAGCACTTGGCTAAAATAAGCACAGTTGCAGAACTTAGGCCAATCAAAAACGCCTATGTTCTGGTAATAAAAACCAAAACCGGTGCCAAACAAACGATCAAAGCAACAGAGGCCCTAAGATGAAAACAAATAGCAAAAAGGCAAGTAGCAAGTGGCAAGTGGCTAGTGGTTTAAAAATCCTATCAATCTTGTTAATCGGTGGAATCGGGTTTCCGTTTGCGCACGAATTTTCCATATATGGCGGCGGTGGTTTGCACACGTTGATGTACGACATTAAAGACAGCGATAAAAGCCATGGACTCGGCAATCTTGTAGGGTTTGGCTATACTTATTTCTTCACTCCGAAATGGGGGCTAGGCAGCGGTATTGAAATTGCGCTTTACAAAGCCTCTTATGAGATTGATACTTACAATCAACGGTATATGACTACCGATCACGAAGGCAATGAAATAGAATTTCGCAGCAAAATAAGCGGTTACAAAGAAGAACAAAGCGCAATGTTGTTGCAAATTCCTGTTATGCTCCAATACCTAAGCAACAAAACCGGCAATAAGGCTTTCTACTATGCTTTGGGTGGAAAAATAGGCATTCCGATAACAGGAGCAAGTGAAACATCCGCTACTTCCATAACTAATACCGGCTACCGTGAGTTTGAAAATTACGAATATAAAACTCAAGAGTTCTTGGGATTCGGAACATTTAACGGCAAAAGGAAAGAAGAGAAATTATCTCTGAATACTGCATTTTTGCTATCAACAGAAGCCGGTATGAGATGGAAATTAAGTGATGCTTTGCGTCTTTATACCGGTGTCTATTTTGATTATGGGCTAAACTCCATCTCAAAAGAAAAGGCCTCCGACAGGATTGTGGAATATAACGGAGAAGAAAGAACATTCTCTCTTAACAACTTAGTTGACGAAACCGTGCCGCTAACCATTGGCCTCAAACTGAAACTTTCATTTGATGCCGGTGCAGTAGCCGCAGAAGAAGCACGTCGCAAAGCTGCAAAAGAAATTGCGCAATTAACAGAAGAAACTCGCCGCAAAACCGCAGAAGAAACGCTTCTAGCCGTTGAGGAAGAAGCTCGCCGCAAAGCCGCAGAAGAAGAGGCCGCACGCTTGGCCGCTCTAGAGGAAGCCAAACGCAAAGCCGCAGAAAAAGAAGTTGCTCGCTTGGCAGCTATTGAAACCGGCAAAGCAGATATCTTGCAAGCAAAAATAGATGCTATCCAGAATCAGGTGCTAAACGATTTCCGCATAACCCAAACAAAACCGGATGCGCGGCAAATACCGGCTCTTGACCAGATAATAGACTTGCTGAAAGACCACCCGGAGCTTCGTTTCTACTTAAACGGCCACACCTGCGACAAAGGCGATAAAGAAGTGAACAGACACGTTGGCTATGAACGTGCCAAAGCGGTCAAAGACTATATTATTTCCAAAGGTATTGATGAAAGTCACATACTCGGCATAGGCTCCAAGCTGTACTATGAACCTTTAGTTCCGAACACGAGCGAAGAGAATCGCAGAAAGAACAGGAGAGTGGAATTTGTGATTGAGAAATGGCTGCCGGTGGTGGATGAAGGGCATTAAGAAGTAACTATTCCGTTAATGCGGGTGGTTCTTCGCTTGGTTCCAAGCTTTCGCCAAGGCGTGCTTCCTTGATTTCAATGTCTGTTCTTTCCCATAAATTCAATTTAACCACAGGAATTTTTTCGCCTGCTCTGTTGAAAATAATTCCGATAGACGGGCGGTTTTGTTCACGGGAATTGGATTTCAAAACAACGCCTACAAAGCCGGTTAGTTCGCCGGTAGGGTCTGTTGTAATCATCACTCTATCGCCTGAGCTATACACGGGAATCATCGAGAGCAGGACTTCCACAATAGAAGAATTAAGTTTTGAACCGGAAAGCCTTAGGAGAAATTTAATGCTGCCTATGGGTGTTTGAGCGGGAATGCCTGGAGGTGGGGCTATCATGGAAACGTAATCGTGAGCAACAGAGGCTATTTCTGCGTAGCGGTTTATGGAACCTTTCTGTGCAGGCGCAGTTGTGCGCACGGGCGGTTTATTTAAACCGATGAGCTTGCGAGGGTAGCCACCGCCATCTTGCCGTTCGTGATGTTGCAGCGCAACATTTGCGCAGAATAAATTCGCATTGCAGGCACGCAATATCTCATAACCATATTCCACGTGCTTTTTTTTAAGCTCCATATCTTCTAAAGACTGCTTGGCAACCGGGTTCAAAAGAGCTTCCGGCAAAAGGATATAGCCTATGTCCATAAGCAAAACATTTACAATCAAGTCTTCAACTTCATCGGGGCTGAAGTTGAAGCGTTTAGCCAAAAATGCTGCGACTATTGAACATTCTACGGAATGCTGCTGGTAGTAGCTCCCTAAAGAGCGAGAACCCGTTATGTGAAGTATGGAAGGATCTGCCCTTCGCAATTCCTGAAAAATGTCTGCGGCGGCCTTTTTGAACGGCGCAAGGCTCAAATTTTCTTTTATAAAATCCGGTTTTTCCAAAATTTGCGCAGGAGCCGGAGGTTCTTCCATCTGATTCAAGTTCAGAAATCCTGCTTTTTGGCGAAAATCCAAGAAAGCCCTTCTTATTTGAAGAACGCTCTGGTTAACGGTTATTTCGGGGATAGTATCGTCGTTTTCAATGTCTTCAAGGCCTTCTTCCTGTACCCAAATTCTGTCTATACCCATTGCGGAGAGCTTGGTATTCATGTCTGCAGTCATTTTATAGCCAGAAGAAAGCATAATTTCGCCCGTATCGCGGTATATGCTTCTTGCCAGTACATGACCAACTCTCAATTCTTTTAAAGCTATCTGAATCATAAAATTTTCATAAAGAATATAGAAATTATAGAAAAAATCATTTTTTTTTACATATTATTACAATTTGGACTAGCCAAAATGATTTTTTTTTTCTATATTTGCTTCACAATGATTGATGCGATTTTTTTAGACATATTATTTGTCTTTTATGTCATTGCTGGAGTTGGTTTAGTTCTTTATGGCTTTAACTGTTACTTTAGCATCTTCTTATTCATTAAGAATTTTAAAAAAAATCGTAAAAACGATAAAGAAACGCTTAATAACTTCCTAGGGGGCTTAAATCACAACGATCTTCCCAAGGTTACCACGCAACTTCCTGTTTTCAACGAAGGTACATGCGTAGAGAGGCTCATAGACAGCGTTTGCGCCATGGAATACCCACGCCATCTACACGAAATCCAAGTTTTAGACGATTCTACCGATGATTGCCTTGAAATTTCTCGCAAAAAAGTTGCAGAAATGAAAGAAAAGGGCTATGATATAACTCTAATCCACAGAACAGACCGCCAAGACTACAAAGCCGGAGCATTAAAAGAGGGGATGCAGCAATCAGACGGCGAATTTTTGGCGATTTTCGATGCGGATTTTGTGCCGGAAAAGAATTTCCTTATGCACACGGTTCCTTACCTCGTTATGGATAAGAAAATCGGCTTGGTTCAAGGGCGCTGGGGGCATTTGAACAGGGGTGAATCCGGTTTAACCCTTGCTCAATCCATAGGTATAGATGGTCATTTTGTAATAGAGCAGTCTGCCCGTAGCTGGGGCGGCTTGTTTATGAATTTCAACGGCACCGCAGGTGTTTGGCGCAGAGAAGCCATCGACAAGGCCGGTGGTTGGCAGGGCGATACCTTAACCGAAGACATGGATTTATCTTACCGCAGCCAGCTCGCCGGGTGGAAGATGAAATTTGTGTTTGATGTTATTGTTCCGGCCGAGTTGCCAGCAGATGTGAACGCATTCAAAAGTCAGCAATATCGCTGGGCAAAAGGCTCCATTCAAACAGCCATAAAGGTTCTTCCACAAGTTTTCAAGTCGCATGTTTCGCCGCTTGTTAAATTCCAGTCCTTTATGCACACTACGCATTATTCAATTCACCCATTAATGTTATTTACTGCCGTTTCTGCGTTTCCGTTGCTGGCTTTTGGGCATTCGAGAATAGGTAACATACCTTTATGGATGTTTTCAATTCTTTTTGCGACCATAGCTCTTGCAGCAATAGCTCCTTCTACTCTTTATTTTGTTGCGCAAAAATTCTCCGGTTCTGTTGGCTGGAGAAAACGAATGGTGGCTCTTCCTTTGCTTATGAGTGTTGGTGTTGGCATTGCAGTTAGCAACACGTGTGCAGTTTTATCGGCGGTGCTTGGTCGCAAAAGCTCCTTTATCAGAACTCCAAAACAAGGTGGCTCCGTTCGCATAAAAAAATTCAAGCAGAAATTTCCGAGGGTGGCATTCGTAGAGTTATTTGTTGGCATTTATTGTGTATTTGGTTTATTGGAATATATAGATGCAAGAATTTTCCTCATAGGTCCGTTTTTAGCGCTTTATGCTATAGGCTTCCTCGCCATCGGTACTTTGAGTATTCTTCATTACATAGGTAACTGGAAAGCAGGCTAAGCAGTATGCTTTCGCATTTTTCCACACATCCGGAAGATGTCAGACAAGAAATTAATTTAAAAACATTTGCATTTGTAAGCATAGTTGCTATTTCTTTTATAGTTTTGCTTATAAGACTTTTGCATTTACAATATTTCGAATACGATGCAAACCTAAGAAAAGCCGAAGAAAACCGAATTCGCAAGGTTATTATAAAAGCCAACAGAGGCTATATTCTGGATCGCAACGGAACAGTTCTGGTTCGCAACAGGCCATCTTACCAAATATCACTTTTATATAGCGGTTTAAAAAACAAAGGCGACCGAGATTCGGTTTTCAACAGACTTTTGAAAGTTACGGACAGTAGCGGAAATAGACTACTGGATTCTGCTGCTTTGAATTTTTCTTTTGAAAGAGGCAGGTGGCAAAAGTTCAGGTATCAAAGGCTTATAGAAGATGCTTCTCCTGAAATCGTGGCTTTTTTTGAAGAAAGAATACAGGAATTGCCTGGCATTGAAATTCTGGTTGAATCGCGCAGGGACTATCCTTTTGGCGCACAAGGAGCGCACGTGTTCGGCTACACAAGTGAAATCTCCGAACAGGAACTCAAACTGCCTGAAAACGAACGTTATGTTATGGGCGACCGCATAGGCAAAAAAGGTTTGGAGTTCAGTTACGAAAAAGAATTCAAAGGCGAAAACGGCCTGAAATTCGTGGAAGTGAACGCAATGGGGCGTGAAATGGGTTCGGTAGTCGGAATGCCTTTTATAAAACCGGTTTCCGGGAACACAATTGTTACCACAATAGACTGGAACTTGCAGCAAGTAGCCGAAGAAGCTATTCCGGAAGATTTAAAAGGAGCTGTTGTGGCTTTGAATCCGCAGAATGGCGAAATTTATGCAATGGTTAGCAGGCCGCCGCTCGATCCGAACATTTTTTCCTTGGAAAAAAGAGAACTTAACAAAGCTTGGGCTTCTGTTGCTCTAGATACTGCAAAACCGCTTACAAACAGGGCCATAAGCGGAACTTATGCGCCTGGTTCAGTTTTTAAGGTGATTACAGCGACTGCCGGCTTGGAAAATCACGTAATAACAGAGCATACCAAATACAAACCATGTCTTGGCGGTTACAGATTCGGAAACAGATATGCAAAATGCCACCGGGCATCGGGGCACGGAGTTACAAGCATAATCGGAGCATTGAAAGAATCATGCAATGTGTTTTTTTACCAAGCCGGGTTAGATATAGGCATAAGAAGAATCAGCGAAATGGGCAGGCGTTTTGGCCTTGGCTCGGATCTTGGCATAGATATACCCGGTGAGCGTTCCGGCTTTTTAGTTGATTCTGCTTCTTATGAATTGTTGTTTCAAAAAAGAGGCTGGAAGTGGAGCCATGGAGAAGTGTTAAACGTTGCCATTGGCCAAGGTGCGCTTTTGGTTACGCCTTTGCAGCAAACGGCAATGATGGGAGCGCTTGCCTGGGGCCAAGGTTTGTACAGACCGCATTTTTTAAAGGAAATCAGAGACTCCGAAGGGAAATTGGTTAAAAAAATCGAACCGAGAAAAATAAGCGAAGGAAATGTTTCGGAACGCACAAGAAATATTGTGCTAAGAGGATTATATGAAACGGTAAACGCTCCTGGTGGCACAGCGCGCAGAGCTATTGTTCCCGGCGTTCAGGTCGGAGGCAAAACCGGTAGCACGGAAAATCCGCATGGTGACAAAACGCATGCGTGGTTTGCGGCTGTGGCTCCTTTGAATGCACCGGAAATTGCTGTTGGCGTAATATTGGAGAATGCCGGCGGCGGCGGAGCTAATGCAGCTCCGGTGGCGCAGAAAATTCTGCATGCTTATTTTTACCCGGACTCATTGAAAAAGGAAATTAAATGAAGAAAGTCGACTGGTTGTTTATGTTTTCGCTTTTTGCTCTTATAAGCATAGGGCTTTTGCTTGTGTATTCTGCTACCAACAAAACAGATGTAATATGGTATAGAGCAGAGTGGTTCAAGCAAATTATACATTTTGTAATAGGTTTTGTGATTTGTGCCGTGATAGTTATTTTTCCTGCCAGATTCTGGAAGAACATAGCATGGGTAGCTTATGCCGTTGCAATAGTTGCTTTGCTTATTGTTTCCGATTTAGGCCACGTGTCAAAGGGTGCCGGGCGGTGGCTGGACATAGCAGGGTTTAGATTTCAGCCTTCGGAATTTTCCAAGGTAGCATATTTGCTTGCAAGCTCTATTTGGCTTTCAAAAAACAGAGTTGATATACAAAATCCGAAAACCTTGCTGGTTCCGGGAATTATTTTTATTGTTCCGTTTATTCTTGTTTTAAAACAACCGAATTTGAGCACGGCTTTGGTTTTTGTAGCTATTACTATTGTGCATTTTTATTGGGCAGGCTTTAGGCTTGTGGATTTATTTATGCTTATAAGCCCTGTGATGAGTGTTATTTTTTCTGCGGTTTCTGCTCTCTATTGGAATTTGTTGATTGTTGCAGTGTTCTTTTTGTCTTTGAAATTTAAATTTCCAATATGGATAATAATTACCGTGATGCTTTTGAATATAGGTTCAGGTTATATTAGCCAAATGGCGTGGAATTCAATGGAAGATCACCAAAGGAGCCGCATTTTAACGTTTATAGACCCTATGCGAGATCCGAAAGGCGAAGGATACCAAATTATACAGTCGCAAGTTGCAATAGGCAGCGGTGGTATGTTTGGCAAGGGGTTTGGCGAAGGTTCGCAAACAAATTTGGCGTTTTTGCCGGAAGAACACACAGATTTCATATTCAGCGTTTTAGGCGAGCAGTTCGGTTTTGCCGGAACGCTTACTGTTATGGTTTTGTTCTTCATTTTGCTTTTGCGAGGCATTATGATATGCAGGTTGCATACGGATAGTTTCGTGAATTTGGTTGTTGCAGGAGCCTGTGCGGTTTTGTTTTTCCATTCTTTGGTGAATGTGGCGATGACCATAGGTTTTATGCCTGTTACCGGCTTGCCGTTGCCTTTCTTGTCTTATGGCGGTTCTTTTGTTATAACCTGCATGATTTTAGTCGGTTTGCTAATAAATATGCGTTTGAAAGGCAGAGATATTTAGTAATTATTTCGACCCTTACCCGCAAGCTCTAAATGTTGTGGAATTTTTACTATATTTAAACTATGGAAATATCAGAAAAAATCGGCGAGGCAACAACTATTGCCTACAACAAGACAAAAAATGAAAGGGCACACAGCACTGAAGTGTTTGAGCAATCCACAGCGCATGCCAATCCAAATACGCTTGAGAAAATTCTTGAGTCGGAAAAAAACAAGCTTGACAACGACAATAAAAATGGCATAAATGAAATTGCCAATGAGTCGTATAACACAATGGGCGTTAATATTACAATTTAATGGCATTTTGAGTTTTGGTTCACCTTAAAAATTTCACAGTCTCTCCTATCTGCGGTGTAAGCAAGTTAATACCTTGCTCTTTTGCGGCACGGGTTGCACGCTCAATGGGTTCGCGCCAGTTGTGAGGAGATAAATCAAAAGAACCCCAATGCACGGGAATCATGTATTTTCCGCGCAAATCCAAATGCGCTTGAATGCCGTCTTCCGGAAAAAGATGATTGTGCGACCACCTGACATTATATTGGCCGTTCTCTATAAGCGTAACGTCAAATGGCCCAAAGCGATGCCCAATCTGCTTAAAATGCACTCCATAGCCTGTATCTCCGCTATAAAACAACCTGTGCGTATGACCTATCAAAACCCATGATGCCCATAAACTCGTATTGCCGTCATACAAGCTCCTACCGGAGCGATGGCGAGCCGGCGTACAAGCAAAGCGCAGCATTTGTCCGGACTTGCCTTGCAATTTTCCCTCTTGCCACCATGTATATTCTCGGATTTTTTCCGAGCTTACTCCCCATCTTTTTAAATAAACGCCTACGCCGATTGGCACTAAAAAATAACCTACTTTGCTAGCGAGTTCAATAATTGTTTTCGCATTCAAATGGTCATAATGATCATGAGAAATAAAAACAGCATCTATAAAAGGAAGTTCATCTGCGCTAACAGGAGCATCTTTTTGAAAGCGACGCACGCTTCTGAACAAAGGAACGGGGGAGACTTCATTTTCAAAAACAGGGTCTATCAATATGCGCACCCCGTCTATTTGCACAATCAGGCTGGAATGCCCAAGCCAAGTTACATACAATCCATTCTGCTCTTTTGGCAAAGCGTTGTTTACATCCGCATATTTCGTAGGCAAAAGCTTTGCCGGTTTGGAATTCTCGGCTTTTGGCCTGAACAAAAATCTAAAAATGCTCCTGCTGCGCTGCGGCTGAATTTTAGAAGAATCTATTGGAAACGGATTTACATATTTTCCATCTTGAAATATAGGCTGAATGCGCCCGGTATCCGAGAGTTGCTCTTCGCTGGCAAAAGCAAACGAAGATAAGCATATCAATAAGAAAAAAACTCCCATTATGGGAGTTAATATAGTAAATTAGTTCGCCGATCAAAATTACCTACAATACTATTCTTTGGTCTATAGGAAAGAGCGATGAACTTTCGGGAAAAGTAGTCCATTAGTTATCCAAAAATTGGTTCCAGAAATATTTTACTTCATAATGCTTTGCATAGTAACCATCTTCATCCAAAAATATATCCAACTTCCAAAAATTAACATCTTCTTTTTTAAATAAATCCCAATAATTCTTAGTAAAAATAGCTACTTCGTCT
>Ga0209755_10001254_pt1 | contig 40677 bp, 35 predicted proteins | sample TergutCo191P1_FD_187301 | JGI IMG/M metagenome (GOLD analysis project Ga0209755, IMG submission 187301) | Cornitermes sp. P1 segment gut microbial communities from Petit-Saut dam, French Guiana - Co191P1 (SPAdes) (version 2) | ecosystem: Host-associated > Arthropoda: Insects > Digestive system... | reverse complement strand
TAACATCCCTTGCGGAACTTCACCGCGTAAAACACCGCCTAGAAATATACTACCAAAAACCAGTTTCCCTATATCTAAAAGTAATTTCCCTGTATCTTCTTTAATTGTTGTCTGTTTCTTTGGTTTTTTCATATTATCTCCCATTTACAGTATACTACTTTTCAATTTCTTTCAGCAACTTAAATCCACCATTGTCCAAAATATAGAAAAAAACGAAATTTATGTATTGAAATATATACAATGTAAATGTCATAAATTACATGGGAAGGCGGGCGGCAAAGCAATAACAACTTTTCCTCAGTGAGAGCAGGCTGCGCTATGGTAAAACATTTTTGGCGTTCCTCGCCGCAGGAGACATGTTAACCAATAACGTCCCCTTTGAGGGGAAAATGTCCATTGCTCGGCACCTGTGATAAGCAAAATGTTGAATTTTATTAGTCTTAAATAATTTGATTATGAAGTCAATCACAGGTGTTGAGCGATGGGTGGCTCCATAGGCGAAATCCGCCAAAGTTTTGCCATAGCGCAGCCAGATCTTACTGAATAAATATTGTTAGTGTTTTCTCCGCCCGCCTTTGCAGTAAATTTTAAAAAATTTACATTTATTTTTGCGTTTCGATAAAGCAAAACGGCGATCTCGCGCCATATATAGGCGGAGGTAAAATATGAAAAATTTTACGTTTTTGGCGCTGGTTTTGGCGGGGCTGGCGGTTTTGGCAGGGTGCGAAGGGAAACCCGAAAAGCAAAAAACCCTCACTTTAATGACTTGGAATGTTCATAACCTGTTCGACGGCAAGGATGACGGGTTTGAATACCTTGAGTTCCAACAGTCAGCAGGGTGGTCGCAGGAAAAGTATCTGGGGCGGATTAATGCCATCTGCGACGCAATAGGCAGGTTTGAGCCATTGCCCGATATTATTATTCTTCAGGAGATTGAGTCGCTCGCTGTCCTTGAAGACATATCCTGCGCCCTGCCTGACGGCTACTTTTGGAGTCATTTTGCAAATAGCCCCGGGTCGGCGATAGGAGTGGGTATTATTAGCAGGGTTTCGCTGGCAGACCAAAGGGCTCATACTGCGGTGATTGGCGCAAACACAACGCCGCGTCCTGTTTTAGAAGTGAGGGTTCAAACTGAAGACGGCGATTTTTTCCTGATGATCTGCCACTGGAAATCAAAGATCGGCGGAGCGCAGGAAACAGAGCAAAACAGACGTTCAAGCGCAAGGTTGATTCTTAGGCGTGCGCAGGAAATTTGGGAAGATGAACCTGATGCAGGCATCATTATTGCGGGCGATTTAAACCTTAACCATGACGAATTTACAAGGCGTGGTTCAAACGCAATCTGCGCATTGATTCCTGACGAAAAGCAAAGCGCTTTGCGGGCATCAAACATAAAGCAAAAAGATTACATTGTTTTAAGCGGAGAAAAACCGCCCGTACCCGTTCATTTTCCGGGGGAGACTATAACATTTTTTTCGCCCTGGATGAATGAATTGGAAAATGGCAGCTATCTGTATCGTGACAGTTGGGAAACAATCGATCACTTTTTGGTTTCCGGTCAATTTTTTGATAACGCAGGCTGGGAATACGGAAAAACAGTAATCGTTAACAGCCCGCCATTTGTAAATGCCGATGGAAACCCGGTTTCGTATATTACAAAAACCGGGCATGGTTTTAGCGATCATTTGCCGCTATTGATGACAATTTTTATTTTTTAGCGATTGCGGCGGTTTTTGCATCCAGATTATTTAAGATTGCCTGAAGCCTCTCTTTTTCGATTAAATCGATTAGGCGGGCTTCGGTGTATCTTTTGGCTTCGTCTGTGTATTGGCCTACAGTGATGCAAACGCCCTTGCCGGCTTTTACTTCTTTTAAGTGAGAATGAAAATCCCTTACGATCAATTCTCCGATTGATCCTTGAGTTCTGATAAATCTGAACATGATTAAATCGGACCATTTAAAAGTATCGATTTCTGCGGTGATGTCCGCCCACTCGGCTTTGTTAACTGCAATGTTTGTGATCTTGACTTTTGCCTTGCCGAAATATGTCATTACGATTCTGCGGCAGAGAGCGACAAAGTCTGCGGACGAACCCATCAAAAATGTCTGAAGGTTGCGGTTTGCGTTTAACTCGATATATTTTCCAAGGAGGATCGGAACATCCCTGAATCCGGGATTGTCAGCCTGTAATTGTTTAAGATATGGAATCGCTTTTCCAATTTCGTTTTGTTTGATATATGTCGTTGCGAGTTTGTACCTAAGGTCGGCAAGAATATCAACTTTGATATTGACGTGTTTAAGACCGATCTCAAAATCCTGAATGGCAGCTTCATATTGCCTTGTATCAAGATGGATTTGCCCAGCGATTAAACATGAATTGGGTCCCATGACAGGGTCTGCACGAAGATGGTTAAAAATACGAAGCGCTTGTTCGGTTTGATTTGCCTCATGGTAACATTCAGCGAGCGTGTACAAAGATTCCTTGTCTTCCGGGGCAAGATCGATTGCCTTGCGGATAAAGTTCATGGCTTCTTTCGGTTTTTTTAATCTAAAAAGAGCGTGTCCCAAATAACGAAGCACGGCAGGGTTTTCGGGGTCTTGAGCGCGCGCTGCCATTAAAAGCTGAGCGGCTTTTTCATAATTTTTTCTGTCAAACTCAAGGGCGCCAAGTTCGTAGTTAACCTCAAAGTTGTCTTGTCTGAATGTTCTTGCAAGCCCGAATGATTTAAACGCCTGATCCAGTAAGCCCAGTTTACGCGCGGAAATACCCATGCGCAGATAAACCTCAAAATTGTCGATGCCGGGAATCTGATGATTTAAGGCTATTTGCTCTGACAAAGTTTCGTAATATTTTATTGCCTTGTCCCATGCGTTTTCGTCAAAATGAGCGGTTGCCATCATATAGAGCGCTTCCGGATCATTGGGATTTGAGTTAAGCCTCTTGTTAGCTTCTTTTATAATGGCATCTTTATCTTTGGATTGCTTTGCGCCGCCAAGCGAAGCCTTGCCAAGAACGCCTTTTAAGAGGATAAAAACAGTTACTACCAGAACTATTGCAATAATACCAATTAACATAGGACTCCTACATTGTAATTATCGGATATTTTTATATTTTTTAATACAGCTTTTGTCGATAATTATACTAATATTACAGGAATTTGGCTTTAAATGCCCCTAAATTGAGATTTATCACGGGCAAGTTATTGACATTTGCCTTTTCAATGAATAAACTTAAGTTAGGCTGGTTTTTAGCCCTTGAGAAAGGAGTGAGTCCAATGGCATCAAATATTGGCATAAAGATTGCCAACGGAGAGTTCTACCCCATAATGGAGGAGAATTCTTCAATCAAAAAAAGACTGATTCTCACAACTGTTCACGATAACCAGCCAAGCGTCCAGATTGACCTTTTCAGAAGCCCGCAGGGCGCGATGCCGGATGCTCAGTACATAGGCAGCGTAGTAGTCGAAAATATTAAACCAAAACCCAAGGGTGAGCCATCTATCGAGATGGTTATTTCTTCCGACAGTAACGGCGATATAATCGCAGATGCTATCGACCTTGATACAGGCGCAGGCGGTGAGCATTATGTTCTTACCGTTTCCTTAAAATCACTGGATGAAACATCCCGTGATATGGAACTTCCGGACTTTGAACTGGAATCCAACGAAGAGCCTCCTTCAAGTTTATACAATAATCAAAGCAAAAAAACACATAAAGAAAAAACGACCGGCGGAAAACCGTGGGTTCTTATTTTAATAGTTCTCCTTCTTATTTTAGGACTTCTTGCAGCATGGCTTTTCTTCCTTGGCGGAATGGATGTTGTTCGCTCGGTGCTGGCAAAGCCTGATGCTCAGCAGACAACTGTAATTGAACCTGCAAAAGAACCTGAGAGGGTAAGCGAACCTGTACAACCTGTTGCTCCGCCCGAGCCGCCTGCCCCTGTTGCGCAGACAGAACCTGTTCAGCAGGTAGTGACTCCACCGCCTGTTATTGAAGCGCCGGCACAGCCGCCTGCAGTTACAACTGCGCCAAGGATTTCGCGCACCTCAGGAAGAAATCCGCCGGTTGCCTCTTATGATGTACCTGCCACAATTCCAAGAGAAGGCGTAAATTACAAGATACGCTGGGGCGATACATTATGGGACATTTCCGAAGCATTTTACCGCGATCCGTGGCAGTACCCAAGAATTGCGCGTCATAACAACATCAGTAATCCGAACAGGATTATTTCCGGCAGAACAATCAGAGTGCCGCCAAAAAATTAATGAAACTGCATAAAATTGTTTATCCTGCACTTTTTGCGTTTGCTTTAATTTCTCTCACCTGCGTAACGCCGCAGCGCGCGAATGTTGATCATTTATTTTACCTTGGGCTTTTAAGCGAATCAAACGAAGAAAAAATAGAATATTTTGAAAACGCGCTTTTTAGCGACAATGAATTTATTAGACGCGCTGCTTCCGATCAGCTTGCAATGATGATGGCGGGCGACGTTGAGCTTTCTGACAAAACCATCGAACGCATGAAAAGAGAAGCGTACGGCTGGTGGGCAAGCGCGTTAAATATCACGTCACGCGAACATGCGCTTTCTTTTTTTCTTAGTATCGAGTCTAATTCCGATTCGTTTAATATGGCAAGGCGTTATGCGCTTCGTGAATGTGAAAGAAAAGGAATTGAATTTACACCTGGTGAAATAGCCGCTATAGAAGCGCATCACGCCGTTTATCAGACAAGATACGCCGATGCGCTTGCCGCGTTTCGCGGGTTTCAAACAAACGATACATGGCCGGCTCAGATGCCGCAAGTTTTTTTAGAATACCCCAATTTAATTAATGATTTGGGAAGAACTCTTCTTTTTGCGCCTGCAAACAGGGAAGGGCATACTCTTTTAACAAGATGGGAAGCAACTTTATCAAGGCAGGAAGACGACCTTCGTTTTAGAATTATATTTTATGCCGCCCGCAACGCCCGGCGCGCTTCTTTGAATACGCAGGCGATAACACTTTTTGAAAGAGCGCTTGCGCTTGCTCCTGATTATGAACAGCAGGATGCGTGCATCTGGTATATATTAGACGCTGTAATGACAGGATCGTCTTCCGATTTTATCGAGAGACTGCGCCGCTATGTTCCAAGCTGGCATAACGGCAATTCGTATTATGCGCTAATGGAAAGATTTTTAGTTAAACTTGTGACAGCCGGGGAATGGCGTAATGTAATAAATACTTTCGATGTTTTAAAAGATTCCAACTCGTCAAGCAGAGGCGGGTTTGCGTGGCTGATTGCGCGTTTTATAGAAGAAAGGATGCTGAATGCCGAAGACAGACGTCTTGCGGCGCGCGCAATAGGCGCAGAAACCGCCACGGCGCAGGCGTTTTACCAGATTGCGTATAACGCCGGCGAAAACCTTTTAATGCCTTCGCTTTACTACAGAATGAAAAGCGGCGTTGCATTGGGTCTTCCTTTATTGATTCTGCCCGAAGATGAAACGGTTCCTGATACCGAATCTGCGCCGTCGAATGCGCTTGCGTTCCTGCTTGGTTTTTTTGAAAATAACGCAGCCAGCTTTGCGACGCCGTTTATAAGGGCTATGGAAAGGTCGTTATCCTCTGATGAACTTCGCGCAGTTTCGCAGGCGCTCTCGAACGCAGAAATACATCCGCTCTCGATGAGGCTCATTTCTCTTTACGTTTACAGAGAAGGTTTTGTAAAGGAAAGACGCGATTTGGAACTTATGTATCCGCGCCCTTTCAGGGAAATAATAGAAGGAAATGCAGAACGTTTTGATATTACGCCTTATCTTCTTTACGGGTTGATTCGCACAGAAAGCGCGTTCCAGACAGCCGTTATTTCTCATGCGGGCGCGGGAGGACTTGCTCAGCTTATGCCTGCCACTGCAAGAGCGCAGGCAATCCGCATAAGAGATACAGGCGGACCTAACTTTTTTGGTCCTGACGATGAGGTTGACAGAAGCGATCCTTATACCAATGTTTACATAGGCTCGTATTATTTGAATTATCAAAGAGGCAGTTTTGGCGACATGGTTCTTGCAATCATGGCGTATAACGGGGGGCATTTTCGCGTGCGAAGGTGGCGTGCGGCAAGCGCATTGCCAATCGATTTACTGGTAGAAACTGTGCCAATTTATGAAACAAGAGATTATGGAAGAAGGGTTCCCGCTGTCGGGCAAATTTATAGAGAGCTTTATTATAACGATTAATCCGGCGATTAATTGGAATTAGTTTAAAGAAAGAGCGTTTTCAAGCTGAGTCCTTGGAGGAGCGGCGTTCCTTCTTTTTATCGTTTTTGCTGCGGCGATAAATGCGGGCAAGTCCCGTCCTGTTTGTTCGAACAGATCTTCGTAAAAATTATCGGATGTATAATACAGCCTGAAAAGTTCAAGGTATGCATTATTTACAGGAACTGTTGAAAAATTTCTATAGTTGTCGTTTGTAAAACGGCTTTCGTATTCTGCGTCGAATCTTTCTTTTGCCGCATTTATAATCTGTTCTTTACGAATCAATATTTCGTCTCTCTGTAAATTATCGCTTGAATAAAGCGTTTCCAATTCGGCGATTAATTCTTGAAGGAACGTGACAAATTTGCGGCTGTTCTCTTCCAAGGAAAGCATTTGACGGTATTCATCGGAATCAAGTCCATACCGGGTTTCCATGTACAATCTTGCGCCTTCATTCCCTATAAATTGCGCAAGCTCTTCGTTGAAATTTGCATGCCCTTTGATGAATACGGTTGCATGTACAAGTTCGTGAATGATTAACTCTGCAAGCCTGTCTATGCTGTATTTTCTCATATATGAGTAAAGCGGATCCCGAAACCAGCCGAGTGTGCTGAATGCGTCAACGCTGCGAATCCATACATCAAGGTCAAGTTTTTGAAGACGATCTCTTTCCTTGTACGCGCCCTCAACATTAAAGAAACCTTTGTAGGGGAGTCTTCCGACAATGGGATAATTCCATTCGTAGCGGTTAAAGGACACCTTGTCGGAGGCAGAAACAATAGCAGCAAGATAGTCTCTGTCAAGCTCGACATAGCGGGTATAGTTACGGCTTTCTGCAAGACCAAGTTCGTTCATTGCAAAAGTGCGGATGTCGGTAACAAGGCGGATAAAATCTTCATCTGAAACCTGTTCCAATGGTATTGCCCGGTTCAGGTAACCAAGCATTGTTGTGCCCTGCGTTAATGTGTAACAGCCGGAAAATAATCCAATCGCGGCTAATAACACAATAACAGCCAATACCGGCGGCAAATGAAAAATCTTCATGCCTATATACTTGCATTTTATTAATTATTATTCTATTATGGGCGAATGGAATTTTTCGGCTAGGAGGATATAATGGCAAGACCAATTACATTATTTTCAGGACAGTGGGCGGATTTGCCCTTTGATAATTTTTGCGATAAGGCAAAAGCCATGGGTTATGAAGGGATAGAAGCTGCTTGTTTGGGCGATCATCTTGATTTAAAAAACGCCGCAACTGATGCAAAATATACCGAAGATTATAAAAATATTTTAAAAACCCACAATCTCAAATTGTTGGCAATTGGAACCCACTTGATTGGTCAATGCGTTACAGACCCGGAAGACCCCCGTTTAAGCGGCGTTGTGCCTGCGGCTGTTGCCGGAAAACCGGAAGAGATTCGCAAGTGGGCGGTACAGGAAATGAAGTATGCCGCAGCTGCCGCAAAGAACCTCGGCGTTAAAATCGTAACAGGTTTTATCGGAAACCCGCTTCAGGGCTTTTGGTACTCATGCCCGCCCACATCCGAGCAGATGATTCTTGACGCTTATGCGAACATTATCAAACACTGGTCGCCCATTTTTGATGAATTTGACAAGAACCAGATTAAATTTGCGGCAGAGGTTCATCCTTCGCAAATCGTATTCGACTATTATTCCGCAGAGCGTCTTTTAAAAGAATTTAAAAACCGTAAGACGCTTGGTTTTAATTTTAATCCAGCAAATTTGATCTGGCAGGGCGTATCTCCTCATTTGTTTATTAGGGATCACTACAGGCAAATTATTCATGTTCGCATGAAAGACGCGGCTGTTTCATTGGACGGAAGAACGGGAATACTCGGCTCTTATCTGCCGTTCGGCGATGTCAGGCGCGGCTGGAATTTCCGTTCCCTTGGACATGGTGACGTTGACTTTGAAAGCATTATCCGCGAGCTTAACGCGATTAATTACAAAGGACCGCTTTCTGTTGAGTGGGAAGATCCTGACATGAACAGGGAAGTAGGCGCTAAGGAAGCTTTCGACTTTGTTAAAACTGTGAACTTTTCGCCGACCGATGTAGCCGCAGAAGACGCGCCTAAAGCAGAGTAGTGTCTTTAGGGCGATTAACTCAGCGGGAGAGTACTACCTTCACACGGTAGGAGTCATTGGTTCGAACCCAATATCGCCCACATTTTTGTGTCGTTCGCTATTTGGGAGGATAGAGAATGAAAAAGTTAATAGTGTTAGTTTTATTTTTTTCCGCGGGGTTTGTGTTTGCAAACGATTATCGCTGGGATCTTATTAATGCACTTAGCAGAGGCGATTATCCCGTAGTTGAAAGGGTTATCAATCAACATATCAATAATGTAAATCCGCAGGAAAAAAGACAGATTCTAAATCTTGCAGTAACGTATGCCCGCGGAGAAACGGCTCTTAGAACATTGGTTCTGCTGCAAGGGTTTGGCGTAACCCCCGCAATGTTTGATCTTTATACCGCGATAAACAGGAATCAGCCGAATGATGTTATTCAGTATATTTTAAACTCGGGAGTGGCAGCTAACGGAGAAATTCTTTTGCTCGCGATGGAAAGGCAAAGATTCGATTTTGCAAGGCAGTTTATTCAGGCTGGCGTAGATGTAAATTATCAATATCCATTAACAAGAAACGATTCAGACGGCATGACGTGTCTTTTATATGCCGCTCGATTTAATAATTTTGAAATTGTTCAATTGCTGATAGATCGCGGCGCTAATATAAATGCAAGAAACAGGGAAGGCAGCACCGCGCTTTCTATCGCTTTGTCAAACGGCAATTCTCAAATTTCGGATTATTTAATAGAAAGAGGCGCTATTCAAAATGTAAATAATCCGCGTCAGCAATCAGGCGGCGGGATTGGGACTTTATTTGAAAATAGTAATGCGGAATTTATGCCTGCAAATTACAGGCTCTCGGGAGTCAGCGGCACAACAAATGATTTATTGTTTACGGGAAACGCATCCGCAGGCAGAGTCGGTTTGATAAGGGACAATAGAGCGTATAACGGCTCTTATCAGGCGGCGAACGGACGGCTTTCCATTTTAATTGAAGGACGCACTTTTGTTTATCAGATTGATTCCAACACAAGTTTCTCCGGTAACGGAGAAACCTGGGTTAGGATTGGCAATTAGCCTTTTATATCGATGAGGGATGCCGAGTTTGACTGAACAAACGCATTTTTACCCGTTGCGTACGGATTATTGCGAAGGGTTTTAATTTCCTGACGAAGTTCGAGCATGCGCTTGGAGAGCAGTTCTTTATTCTTGGAGGAACGTAAAACAGCTTCGCCTTTTAATTTTTCAAGCGACGCTTTTAAGCTTGGCACTTCTTCCTGCGTTTCTGCAGATGCAATATCGTGGCCGGAAACAACCGAATAATACATTTCTTCCAATGGGTCGATAACTTTTTGAATGGAAAAAATATCAGCGACGATTTTTTCTTCTATTTCAACATAGGTTAAAAGATCTTCCGCGCTGCCGGATTCAATTACACCCTGCTGTTTATCCAATAAATCAAGATATGATTTAAACCTGTCTCTTTGCTGCGAAAGTAATGTTTTAAACCGCTTTAAAACTGCGACTCTTTGCGCAAGTTCTGTGGAACTAAGTTCAGTAGAATCGATTTCTGTTGCTGTTGTTTCTGTTAATGTTGTCATAATTCCTCCCTTTTTTTACCCTGCTATATTTAAACCCACCGTTTCGCGATTCGGCTTTTCGGCGGGAGTTTGATTTGCAACTGCGCTCCATGAATTTCTAAGTTCAAAAAGCATGTCTTTTACTGCTTTCATTCTGTTTACATCCTGCCCGATATTTGCCTCGACAAGTTCTCGGTTAAACCATGTGTAAAGTGAAAATAAGTTTTTGGAAATTTCGCCGCCCTGCTCAAAATCCAGCGAAACCATCAATTCTGTGAGAATTTCCTCTGTTTTCATGATGGCTTTGTTAATAAGCTCGATTCTTCCCGGATCTCTTTTATCTGTTTTATTCAATTCCATGAGTTCCGCAGCCTTAGTCAGCTGTTTTACCGCTTCATCGTAGAGCATAACGATGAGCTGCCCCTGACCTGCAGTTCTTATAGTTGTTTCTTTATATGTAGAAGAAGCGTTCTTATATGACAAAATAGTCCCCTCAAAGAATTATCGGTAGAATAATAACATACTTTAGCATTTTTTTGGGCTTTTTTACTTTTGTTTTTTATTTTAAACTTAGCCGTATTATGAGAAACATGATAAAACGGCTGTCTATTACAGCGCATTTGTATTTGGATAACGGGCTTGCAAACCATGCCGCCGCTTGCGCGTACGGCTTTTTACTGTCCACCGCGCCTATGCTTCTATTAATCGCCTTTATCCTTTTCATGATTTTTGAACGTTCACCGGGCGCGATTACCGCTTTAATTAATAATATCCCATTTATTTCTGAGCTTTTTGACGAGAAGTGGTTTACAAGCGAAATTTTTTCGCGCACAAAATTCGGAGTTTCGGGCGTTATCGGCATAATAAGCATTTTATGGGCGACTCGAATTATGGCTCAATCCATTCAGCGCGGATTAAAAACGATTTTCCCGTCTGTAAAAGCAAGAAACCCATTTAAGGATTACCTTGTTACAATGTCGATAGAGGCTTTTATCGTTATTTTTGTTTTGATGGCGATTGTCAGCTCACGGACTGCGGTGCATCTGTACAGGTTGTTTGATTTTTTACCCAAGATACCTATTTTAAATATTGTTACGTCTTTTGCGGGAACCCATATATCGTATGTTTTCCTGCTTGGAATTGTTTCGTTTTGTTTGTATCTTTTTGTGCCTGTTAATCCGCCGCGCAAATTTCCTGCTTTTTGCGGCGCGCTTTTCTGCGTGTTTTTTTACGGTACCATAAGCATGATACTTGCCGTTATTCTTGATATTACGCGATATAATTTTCTTTACGGCGCGCTTGGCAATTTGGTAGTGCTGCTTATAAACGTATTTTTCTTTTTTAGTTTTTTCATGATGGGAGCTCAATTAGCGTTTGTGATGGAAGCATTTAAAGAGATGCCTTCGTTATTGGATATAATCAAAAAAAAGAATATCGATTTTGAAAAAGCCGCAAACGAATATAAATTTACCCGTTTATAAGCAGGAATGAATGATTAATAAATGCCGCTCTTCATCAAGAAACGGAACAGGGCAGGGAACGGCTTCCCATTGCAGTTTATTGGTATTCGATTTTTGCAGCACGGACATTTCTTCGTCAATTTTTTCGCGCCGTCCCTTGTAAGCCGCAATTATTCCTTTTGGAGCGCATAATTTTAAAAGTGTTTTTAATAATTTTGGTTCAAGCGGTTTAAAAGCGCGAAAAGTAATTAAATCAAAAGCGCCGGTTACCCGTTCCAATTCTTTTTCTTCTATATTGATATTCTGAATTGAAAGCACGGCTTTTGTATTTAATAAAAAACCGGCGCGTCTTCCCATGCGCTCGATTAAAGTAAAATCGCAATCAGATAAAGCAATTGCCAATGGAATCCCTGGAAGCCCCGCGCCTGAACCTGCGTCAGCGATTCTTTTTGGCGGGATAGAGTGCATTCTGTCCCCCAAAAAACGTGAAATAATCCCAAGAGGAGCAAGGGAATCTAAAATATGTTTGATTATCAGTTCGTTTCTGTCGCTTGTGCCAACCAAGCCATAGGCTGGGTTAAATGTCTCTATCTCTTTTATGTAACTTATAAGGGTTTCAATTTTTTCAGGCGCGATGAGGGTTTTAATATTCTCATCGCGTTTGCACAGTTCTTCTATTCCTTTAGATAAAATGCACAAGATTCTTTTCTTCTATAAAGCCGTTGGTCTTTGCAAGAACATATGTGCCGAAGGCGTTTAGCATAACATCGATAAAAGTGCCGATAGCAATTAAATAGAATGCGAGCGGTTTCATGATGAGGTATGCCGCCTTGTATTCGCCGCCGCCGTAAAGTATACAAAGAGCGGCAAGCGCGATGAATGCGCCTTCGCCCGGATGGCGCGCAAGAACAAACGAAATTGCAAAGGCGTACAAGCCGATGGTTAATAAATCCAGGGTGCTGATTCTTAAGTACGAATATGATTTTATTATTACGATAAATGCCGCCGCCGCTACCATTGCGCTTCCGCATCTGCAAAATGTGGCGAATAGCGAAAGCGACAATGCGCTTGACCGCCTTCGTATGCCGAAATTTTCTTTGGTGTGGCGCTGAAGTATCGGAATGGAAAAGTTAATATCGCCCGAAAAGAAGGCGGTAATAGCAGGACCCAGGAAACCGTAAAGAACGCGCCATGGGTTTACTTTTGGTTTTAACATATAAAGGAAAAGCGGAATAACTCCAAAGCAGAGAACAACGCTGAAGACAGCAAGCATTATAACCAAATCCGAGAATACTTTTGCATCCAAAATTGTGTTGAAACGAACTGCCCAGAATGCCGCGAGTACTATCAATATGAATCCGATAATTTCTGTAAAGAACGACGCAACATGGTAAAAAATGCGCGACAGCGAATCGATAAGCGAAAGAACCGGTTTAGCATAATTGCGATCGTAGTTTAATCCCATGCCAAGGAAGTAAGCGAATACGCATACCGGTAAAAGGTATAAACCGCCGCCTGTCAGTACGCTGAACATATTGGACGGGAACAATTCAAGAATATTGTCGCCGATGTTCAAACTGAGCGCTTCTACCTGCTCAACTGTCTCCATCGGTATTCGTTCAGGCGAAAAAGCCGAGGTAACAATTACACCAGAAAAAATTACAAAGAAAGAAGTCACTACTATTAATATCGCATTCTTAAAAACCATCGGCCAAAATTGATCGTCCATGCGAAGTTCGTAAACCGCGACGGTCAGGGAAAAAACCAAAACAGGGATTACTGCATAACGTCCGATGCCGATTGCAAGCCTTTCCAGCCACTGGAGAGCCGCGAAAACAGTTTCGGTGTTTGGCAGGAGGAAGCCGATTGACATTCCCAAAATGGAGCCGATTAATAATTTTACCCATACTTTCATAATGCAGTTATAATAGCGTTTTTTTACCGGATATGCTAGAGGCGGATAATTTTTGCTGTTGTTAGGACTTCGTGCCCGGTTTCTGTGATTAAAACGTCATTCTCAAGGCGGCATCCGCCAAGCAGGGGATCGTAAAGACCCGGTTCTATGGTAAAGATCATGCCGGGAGAAAGCTCCCAATCGTTTTCACTTGAATTTCTTATAAGAGGGTACTCGTGCTCCTGAAGTCCTACGCCGTGTCCCAGAGCATGGGGCATTTTCTTTTTGGATTTTGTAAAAAGCTTGTCAACAGCCGCAGCAATATCTCTTGTCATGGTTCCGTTATGCGCCATCGAAAGCGCAAGTTTTGCCGCCTTCTCGGTAAGCTCTAAAAGTTTTTCCTGCTTTTCATCCAAATCGCGGGCAAATGTGATTGTTACATCGGTACAGTAGCCGTTAAATTTTACGCCAAAATCCAGAATGGAAAGCCCCTTTGTGCCGAATGGCGCGTTTGTCCATGACGGGAACGCATGGATTGCATAGCTCCTGTCCGGTCCTGCGGCAAGCGTATCAAAACTTGTGCCTTCGCAGCCCTGGCGGCGAGCTTCCATTTCGATAAATAAAGCGGCATCTGCCTCTGTTTTAATTTTTCCGGATTTTACATTTTTTTCTATTAAATCAATTAATTCGTTTGTAATGCCCGCCGCTTTTTTATAAATCGCGATTTCTTCATTATCTTTAACTGCGCGGAATTTATTAATCTCTGCCGCGCTTCCCTTGTTTCTGCACAGAATATCAAAATCCGTAAGTTCGCCGACAAAATCCAAAAAGAGAGGGTAGGGTGTAACGCTTGGAATTTCTATTCTTGAGCCAACAGGGATGCCTAATTTTTTAGCAACTGCGGCGATTGCCTTGCTTGGTTTTCTGTCAAAATCGTTGTAAGAAAAAATCGCATCAGAAGGAAGCGTCGCATAGAATTTTGCAAGGTTTATATCCCATGCTGCAAGAATCGCCTGCCTGTCAACAGAGAGGAAAAGAAGCGCGTCTCCAGGGTGACCTGTGAACCAGCGGATATTTTGATCGCGCCTTGATTCCGTGTCTTCAAGCATTATTATAGCAATGCCCTCTTCTGCCATCCAATCGTAAATTTTATTAAGCCGCGAAGCAGAAGAGGAGTTTTTTTCCATGATGAGCCTAGCGTTTTTCCTTAACCTTTTCTTTTTCTTTGGTTATTTTTGCTTCAAGCTTATCAATCATTTGATCGATGGCTTTTGTAAGTTCAAAATCAACTTCTTCTACATGAATAGAAACACCCCAGCGGAAATTCACTGTGGCTTCGGCATTAAAGTCTTTTTCTTTTTTTAACGTGATTAAGAGATCAACAATCATGTTCTCGGCATTTCGCAGCCTTTCAATTTTTTTACTCAGGTATTCCTTTGCGTCGTCGTGCAGTGAAAAATGTACTGCCTTAATATCCAAGTTCATTTTGAACCTCCTGTGTTTTTCTCCGTTATCGTCTTAGCGGGCGGAGATCTTTCTATTGTATGAAGAACCCATATCAAGTTCCTTCCTATATTTTGCCACAGTTCTGCGTGCCAGCGCAATTCCTTTTCCGCTTAAAATGGAAGAAATTTCCTGATCTGACAAAATCCGGTTTTCTGCAAAAATGATCTCTTTAATGATCTCTTTGACGCTTTCTTTGGAGAATTGGGAGCCTGAAGACCCTGCGCCGCTTATCGAATTGGTAAAAAAGTATCGAATTTCAAAAATTCCCCATTCTGTCTGCATATATTTGCCGTTTGCCGTGCGGGAAACCGTTGTTTCGTGGACATCAAGTTCCCGCGCTATATCTCCAAGGGTCAGCGGCGCAAGATGTTTTGGGCCGTTTATAAAAAAGGCTCTTTGAAATTCTAAAATGGCGTTTGCGACCCGAATCAATGTTTGGCTGCGCTGACTTAAATGATTTATAAATAGCCGCGCTTCGTTTATATTTTTACGCGCAAATTCACGCGCAGCCTGATCGCTCGATTCGCCGAATTTTTCAAAGTTTGGATTTATTCCCAAAACAGGAAAAGCTTCATCGTTAAGATTGATAACAAGCTCATCGCCATTCCTTATAACTTTTATATCGGGAATGACATAACGCGTTTCTGAATGGCTCGAAGCAAATGCGCGCCCAGGAAATGGCGAAAGCGTTTTAAAAAGATCGCATAGGTCTTGCGTGTCTTCTTCGTCCAGCTTGAGTTTTTTAGAAAGCGCATTGTATTTTTCGCGTTCGATAAGTTCAAGGTTATTCAATAATATTTCGATGCTGGGTATTTCTATTTGTTCGCCTGAAAGTTCAATTTGAACCGCAAGCGATTCGCGGTAATCGTTTGTGCAGCATCCCAAAGGATCAAGCCCCTGCACAAGTTTTACAGCTTCGGAAATTCTCTGCGTGCCGGAAAAAAGCGTCTGCGGTTTTTCCTTATGAAAGCCGTCGTCATCAAGATTCTGCACGAGAGTTTCCGCCATTACGCGCAATTCTTCGTCAACGGATGCAGACGGAACAAGCTGCAATTGTTTTAAAAGATGTTCCTGTAAAGTTTCGGGTCTTGTAAGCACGCCCTCGATAAAACGCATATGGTCTTCCGACGCTTTTTGCCCGCGTCTCCCCGGATCGGACGATGTTTCAAAAAGTTCGTATTTCGCGCTCGGATTTGTTTTTGTAACATCAAGGGCAACGGTGCTTTTATCCTCGACAAGTTCCAGCGCGGGATTGCGTTCCAATTCCTGTTCGATTCTTTCGCGCAGTTCTGCAATCGGCAGTTCCATCAATTTTATGGACTGCAGCATTTGCGGATTCATTTTGAGGTGCTGCTGTTGGGCAAGGGTAGTGCGCATTGCCTGCATGAGGTTATTGTAAACCTAACTATGATTTAAATCTATATTCTCTTGGCTGTGGCTGGCTGGCAGCAGGCATAGTAGCTTTTTTATGTATTATAAAAAAATTAAAGAGCGGTAGTAAAAATCTCTGCGGGCTAGAATGGCTCTGGCATTTTTCTACGCAGCCGCTAGCTGGCATTTAACACGCAGACCATAGACGCCCGCAAACCTTTTTACTACCACCCTTTCAAATAATTTAATATACAATAAAATTTACTGATAAGTTATGCCTGCTGCCAGCCAGCCACAGCCAAGCGATAAAGGTAAACAATAGTTAGGTTTGCAATGCAGAATATGAGGAGCATCATAATTATTTAGAAGATCAGGTTTTACCGGGGTTTTTTAGAGCTTTAATAATTTTGTCTGTTATTTCCTGCGCCAGGGTTTCATTTAGTTTTTTTATTTCGTAAATAATTTCCTTCCTAAGAATCTCAAGTTCATTATTTGCAGAAGGAGTAACCGCTAAAAGTTCATATGTTTCGATATCGAGTGCGTTTGCAAGCCGTTCAAGCATTTCCCCGGAAGGGAATTTATGCCCAAGCTCCAGCATAGCAAGATATTGGAGCGACATACCTGTTTTTTCGGCTAATTTTTCCTGAGTCAGCCCTTTGTTCCGGCGCTTCTCTTTGATGTTATCAGCTAATATTTTTCTGATATTCATCATAATTATATCCTTGCCTCTCATACTATATTACTTGTTTTTTAGTAGTTGACTTATTGTCTGATATAAGAGTATTATTGTATGTGGTACGATAATCTTGGCTTTTCTATTGATATTTTACATAAAATCTACGATAAATCGTGTCAAATTTTATAATTTTAGGAGACATTTATGAAAAATGAAATTAAATTGTCCGGGATTGCCGCGCTTATCGTAACAATCGGATTATTAATGCTGGCATGTCCTCAGGAACCCGGCGGTTCGAATCATTCGGACGGACCTTTCACAATTTCCGGATCATTTGCAGCGCAAGCCGGCAGCGGCGATGCAATATTTTTTGCAACAGAAAGCGCAGGTTCATCACAATCAGTGAATTACAGATCGGCGGCGCGATCAGCTGTACCAAATGAAATTGCGCTTGAAGGACTTTTGGAAGACGGCGATATTACTTTCCGTCTTAGAGGAAGTTACAATTCTGTAACAAAAGTTTATATGCTTACCGCAGCTTCAAGTTTTTTTCGATACAGTATTTCAGGCGATCTTTTTAATCCAAACGATTCAAAAGCTGTTGTTCAAATAAAAAACGGCAATGAATGGACGCATATTGAATTATCTGTAAGCGTTTCAACATCGGGAGAAGGTTCAGAAATTGAAGCAGATGTAAATAATATCGAAGACGACTTTGCTAACGGCATACCGGAAGAAATGTGGGGTATCTGGTGGGGTTTTAATTCCTTTGAAAGAAGCAAGGGCGATATAATTCAATCAGGTTACTACTACTATGTAATAGATGCGTTTACTATTGTTGAATATACAGACAGATTTGGAAAATGGAATAGAGAAGGTTATACCTGTTTCTTTGAAGGCGCTAATGTTGATCTTTTGGGAGTAGTATCAGGCATAGTAAGGTTTGATTATACAGACTATGCGAAAATCGATGAATATGATCAAACTCACGGAAGCTGGTGGGTAAATTGTATTGCAGATTATGTTATGGAGCCAGGTATTGTTGACGGAGGTCAGGATGCAAGAGATCGTATTCTTGCGGTTCTTGATAATGACAATCAAGGATGGCAGTTGTGGAGTAATTCTGATTGGACATCATTCATGAACGGCTGGGCAGCTAAATCAGAGATTTCAGGTTTTACCGGCGACAGATGGACGCAAATATTTGCGCAGCCCGATTCAGAATATTTCTACCAGCAATATAAAAAAGACGCGTTCAGAATTGAAAATGGACAACTTCAGATGGGCAGCTACTACGAGGGCGCGAACAGCAATATTTATTTTAGCAGGCAGCCTGAAGGCGTTGAGAATTTTAATGATTTAAGATGGGGAGGCAAGTTTACAAGAGATAGAGATGAAGCTTATGGCACTCTTCCAACAAGTAAAATCGTTACAGGAAAATTAACTAATGGACTTACAGTTCCTGATGAGCTTACGGCTGTTATGCACAATAATTTTGAAGGAAAGAATGAAGTTCTTCAGGTTTTATCCGGTTTTCATTGGAGCGTATTAGAATATAGATTAGATGATTTTAAAGGCGGGCAAGAAGTTTCCTTTTCTGTATCCATGGACGTATGGTTAAAAACATCCGCAAGAGTTGCATGGCAGATTAATCAAAATAAATACCTTACTCAAGATGCTTTCCCATTAGTTGCCGGTAACATGGAAGATGTCTATGAAGCGGGACAATGGCATACTATTACAGGAACAGGTTCCTTTAATGTGGGAACAGAAAGATCGCTTTATCTTTCTACAATGCAGATTCTTATAACAGACAGTGAAATAAACGCAATACCGTCGCTTGTAGAAAATGAAATTTATATTGCCAATGTTACTATTACTGCTGTGGGCGGCGCAGGCGGATTGCCGGAACCCATTCCAGTCAACAGTGGAAATTTAGGAAATTATATCTTTGGCGATAAGGGAGATGGTTCCAATGATTATAATCAGGCTGTATGGGGTTTATACGGTGAAAAATTAGGAATGGCACAAGAGGACGATTCAGTATTAGTGTTAGAATTTACAGAAGAACCATTCCTTATTGATTTAGTATGGGGCGCGGACCCTGAATGGTGGAATCTAATTAATATTATTTCTGGAGGTGAAATTACAAGAAGCGGTGTAACGCTTAGCCAAGACAAGAAAACGCTCACTATTAATCTTAAAGATGCGTTGGTTAATTTTAACGAATTCAAAAACGCGACAGTATATGCAAACCTTATTATCGCGGATTGGATGGCAGTTAACATAAACGGTCTTGGAATAATAAGCGCAGAGCTTTCAAGTGATTCATATGTTCCGCCGCTTGTTATTAACTTAGGCAATTATACATGGGCTGATATAGATCATGTTAGAGGCTGGAATACAGAGAATGAAACCAGGGCAAAAATTGCAGATGGAACCATTAAATATTTTGTTATGGGTCTTGACGCGGCTTCTGTTCAAAATGCCGGCGGTTTAAACAGTATAAATATAATATTTAATTATAACACAGATGGTATCCAGGCAGATAACAGCGCCTTCCCATGGAATTGGGATTCACAAACAAATTCTGGCGGCTGGATTAGCTATGATGATCTGATTAAACATCACAATGAAGGAGGTTATGGCGCGCATCTTAGTAACGAAGGCGTATTATACCTTCAATATGATTTACGAGATCATCCTGATTATAATAATTTTAAAACGGCAATTACCGCCGCAAGTTTTGCAGAATTTGGTATTCAAGTACATGTTGGAGAAACAGGTACTCCGGCATGGGAAAATGGCGCAGAGTGGCACCCTGTTGTAGAAGCATTTTTTAAAGAAGCCGATTAATTGAAAAACTAATCCATCAATGTATGCAATGTAAGGCGCTGGAGCAATCCGGCGTCTTTTTTTTATTGCTGGAATTCCAATATATTGTTATAATGCAATATATTGGTAAAATAGTTCAATCTTTCAGGAGGATATAATGAAAAATCTAATCAAAGCTTTTGGTTTTCTGATTTTTACGCTGGTTATAGGGTTCTCTTTAACGGCTTGCATAGAACCTCCTGAAACATCAAGTAAAACGCTTTCAAGCATTGCAGTTACAAATAACCCCGTTAAAATGCAGTACAACATAGGCGAAGCCTTTTCTAAGGCAGGCATGATTGTTACGGCGACATATACTGACGGTTCAATAGAAGCTGTTACTGATTATACCGTAGACGGTCTGCCTACAAATATTACCGGAAGCAGAATTCTTACTATTAAATACCAGGAAAAAAGCACAACGCTTGTTGTCAATGTTATAAATTCTGCTCTTGAGACAAATGATATCACTGCCGCTCAACTGGTTGCCGACATGAAAATTGGCTGGAATTTAGGGAACTCTTTGGATGCCACAAACGGTTTCGAATGGGCAGAACCAAATCCTACTGTAACAAATATGGAAACAGGATGGAACAATCCTGTTACGACAAAGGCAATGATTACTGCAATAAAAAACGCAGGGTTTGACATAATAAGAATTCCTGTTTCATGGGGAAAGGCTTCGGATTCAAATTACAATATCCGGGCAGACTGGATGGCAAGAGTTAAAGAAGTGGTTGATTACGCTGTTGACAATGATATGTACATTATTCTTAATACGCATCACGATGAATATACTTTTAAATTTACAAACTCGCAAAAAGCTGCATCACTTGCTGCATTTAGAAGAATATGGGAACAGATCGCTTTTGCTTTTAAAGATTATAGCGAAAAATTAATTTTTGAAGGATTAAACGAGCCAAGAACAATAGGCGCCGCTCATGAGTGGATTGGTAATGCAGAAGAACGAGCTAACTTAAACGAGCATTATCAGGTTTTTGTTGATGTAGTGCGCGAAAGCGGCGGCAATAACGATAAACGTATTTTAATGATAAACACATACGCAGCATCAGCAACCGAGGCTGCTGTCAATGGATTAACGCTCCCGACAGATACAATCGCAAATAAACTTATTGTCTCTATTCATGCGTATGTGCCATTTAATTTTGCTCATGATGATAATGGTCCTGCTGCATGGAGTTCATCCAATTCTTCTGACACAACGCCAATTCATACGGCAATAAATACTGTTTACAACAGATTTGTTAGTCAGGGTATTCCTGTCATTATGGGTGAATTCGGCACATTAGATAAAAATAACACACCGGCAAGGGTAGATCATGCTGAGTATTATATTTCTTATGCCGCAAGTAAAGGCGTAAAATGCATCTGGTGGGATAATGGTGTAGTGGATCAGTTTGGGATTTTTAATAGACAAAATAATACATTTCATTTCCCGCAAATTGTAGAAGCTTTAATGAATGGAGCAAACAGCAATTATAACCCCGGCAATGAAGGCGGCGGTCCGCTTCCAACTCCAAGTATGATAACGGGAAACATGAGCGTCTGGGATTATGGGTATCAAGCTGAAGGCGGCGGTCGTGATTATCAAAGAGCTGTTTGTATTTTAACAGGTGATAATTTAGCGTTATTTAAATCGGCGCAGACTCTTACACTTGTGTTGTCAGCAGTGCCAACCGGTACCATACAATTAGCCTGGCAGGATACTGCTGTATGGAGTTGGAATAATAATAATATTTTTTCCGGCGGTTCAGCGCAAAATACTGCCATTTGGAATGCAGGTACAAAAACGCTTACGATTCCCCTTGCATCGGCATTAAGTAATTATGCAAACATAGCGTCTCAAACAGAAATTCAAATTGTAATAAGTTATGACGGCGCTGATAATATTAATGTTCTTGGTATCTTAAGCGCAAATCTTTCCAATTAAACAATTTTGGCTGTGACAGATTGGCGGAGTATATGATTTTTTTATCCAATTTGTTATACTGCATTCATGAACAATATTGGACTTGAAATACCTTTTATACTTCTGCCAAAAAATATGAAGGTAAATGAAGAAATTAAAAAATGGCCGGTGATTGCCTGCGATCAATTTACACAGGACAGGGATTATTGGGAAAAGGCAAAAGCCGCCGCCGAGGGCGCGCCGTCTACATTAAACATGATTTTTCCTGAAATATTTTTAACGGACGATGATGCGCCGCAGAGAATTTCGGCTATTCATTCAACTATGAAAAATTATTTAAAGGATGGCGTTTTTGCGCCGCCGCGAAAAGGTTTTATCTATATAGAAAGGGATACACCGTATCAAAAAAAGAGACGCGGACTTGTCGCGGCTGTCGATCTGGAAATGTACGAATGGCAGCCCGATGCGCGTCCGTTAATTCGCTGTACGGAAGGCACTGTGACGGAACGCCTGCCTCCTCGCATGGAAATTCGCCGCGGCGCGCCTTTGGAACTGCCGCATGTTTTGCTCTTAATTGATGATGATACAAACAGCCTATTGTCCGCGCTTGGCGAAAAAGTAAAAAATACCTCTCCGTGTTACAATACGCCGTTAATGATGGAATCGGGTAATGTGACAGGCTGGTTTTTGGATACAGAAAGCGATATTGCTTTTGTTAAAGAAAAACTGGAAGAACTTTTAAAGCGTTCAATCGGGCGATATGAAGGAGCGCAGGAAAAACCGTTTTTATTTGCAGTAGGAGATGGAAACCATTCGCTTGCCGCGGCAAAAGGTATTTGGGACGAAATGAAAAAAAGCGGTGTAACGGATCACCCATGCAGATATGCGTTAGTTGAAATCGAAAATATTTACGACCCTGCGATTGAATTTGAGCCGATACACCGCGTTGTATTTAATATCGATTACGATAAAATGATTACGCTTCTTTCCGCTTTACCCGGTTTTTTATGTAAACCTGCAAAAAACGCGCAGGAACTTGTAAAAGTATGCAAAGAATTTTCGGGGAAAAGCGGCAATATGTTTGGAATAATTTGCGGCGGACGTTATGCGATAATCGAGACTTCTGCGGGCGGAATAGCGACTGCCTGCCTGCAGCCTCTGTTGGATAAATTTGCAGGAGACAATCCGCAGTTAATAGATTATATCCACGGCGAAGATGAGGTTATTCGTTTGTCGGACAATGGAAAAGCTTGCGGTATTTTGCTTCCGCCCGTTCAAAAATCGGGACTTTTTGAAACAGTCGCCCGTCTTGGTCCGCTGCCGCGAAAAAGTTTTTCCATGGGGCATTCCGCAGAAAAGAGATTTTATTTTGAATGCAGGGCAATAAACTAAAAGATATTTTTGCGTGAATAAAAATGAATATATAAAGCAGTTAAAAGGTCTCATTAAAAAATTTCACCCCGATCTTCATAATACTCATTGCGAAGATAACGATTACATGGAATCCATGTACGAAGAAATTACCAAAATACTTGTAAATAAATTAAACGAAGCAAGAGATTTAAATGAAGAAGCCGTAATTAATAAAAACATGGAGCAGGATTATGCTTTTTACAAAATGGGCATAAAATATTATAAAAATATTCATCCCAATAAATTTTATAAAAGAAACGGCGATTCAACTTTAGTAACTAAAAAATATGACGAAATGGTTTCTGTATTAAATAAAATATATTTATCGTTTAATCTGGCTGAATATTATTTTAAGATAATAACAGAAAAATATCCCTTGTCTGCGTATTTTGAGGACTCCAAAGCAAAGATCGAACTATTAAAAAAGCTGTACAAAAGTTACGAAAACATGGTTTTAGAAGAAAATAAAATTATACATAACGAAGCTTTTATGAATGAAATGAATTTAAATATGCTTTAATAAATTGACTAACATTAAGAAAAACTATATGATCAGTATAAGATGCCGATTATTACCACCGTTAAAAATATTTTTGGCGACAAACGCCTGATTTCCCGCATTATTTTGGCGGTTATCGGCATTTCGCTTTTGGCGCTTGGAATTTCTTTTATGCGGTACGCTTTATTCGGCGTAGACCCCATGTCATGTTTTAATGTCGGCATGGCAAGGCAGCTTGGTATTTCCTTTGGGACATGGATGGTGATAATTTGCTTTATTATGCTTTTTGGCGTTTTCTTTTCCGATAAAAGCAAAATTGGTTTTGGAACAGTTTACATCATGTTACTTTGCGGCTATACGTCAGATTTCTTTTTATGGCTTATAAACCTTGTGCCTTTTATGGAATCGTTTACAATTCAAATCAGAATAGCCGCGCTTGTGATTGGATTATTTGTTAATTTTTTTGGCGCATCAATTTATATCGAATCTAACATGGGGCTTTCCCCCTATGACGCAGTTGCAATTATAATCTCGGAAAAAATTCACAAAGAGCATTGGTTCAGATGGATAAGAATCGGCACCGATGCATTGTGCGTATTCGGCGGCTATCTTGCAAAAAGCGATATTGGAATCGGAACTCTTATAACAGTTGTCCTCTGCGGCCCTTGCATTGCCTTTTTCCGAAACCAATTGCAAAAAACCAAATTATTCAAAATGTGTGCACCTGAAAATTAATTCTAAAGGACAGGAAAGACTACTTGAAATGTTAAAAACATGATATAATATATATATGGAATTGGACTTTGAAATAGATAAAATAACAGAATCTATAGAGAACTCTCAAACAGGTGAAGTTTATAAAACGCTTGTTTTGCCAATAAACATGTCAGATTTACTGAGTGTTAATAAAAAAAATAATTGGCTTTTTGATTGGAAGCTTGAGTTTTCTCAACAGGAACATAAAATATATAAATTGATTACTGAAATTGAGCCTAATTACATTCAAGGTTTAATATCGTTAGAAAAAGATGAAGGTTTTATACTTATGAATCTTTTAGAAAATGCACCTTTTAATATTGGAAGAAATAAAAAATATTTTGGGGTTGCTTGTAATTTAGTTGCTTATGGCTGTAAATTATCCAAAGAATGTGGTTTTGAAGGAGTTTTAGCATTTGACTCAAAAACAAATCTTATTTCTCACTACGAAAATACACTTGGAGCGGTAAAGCTTGGCGGAAGCAGAATGGCTATTTTTGAAGAAAGGGCTAATTTTCTTATAGGTAAATATTTTCCAGAAACGGAGGAGAAAAAATGATTGCGATAGATACTGATGAAAAACTTAATTGGTTTATAAATGGAATTGAAAACGACGAAATAATTATTGACAGCAGGCACATGACCAAAGAAGATCGTGAGGATATGCGCAGAGAAATTGCAGAGTATAAAGCAATGAAACAAAATATTAAAATGGAAGAAGCTGTTTTGGTTTAATCGCATCTACATGTTTATTATTGAAGGCGTGCCGGTATAGCCTAAGCGGGGGCATTTGGTCTGCGTGAAAAATGCCAGCTAGCGGCTGTATAGACAAAATGCCAGAGCCAACCGCTCCCGCTTAGGCTATACCGGCACGCCTTTAATGATTCAATGTTGCTTTTTTGCTCTTTTTTTGTTATAATTCCAGTATGTATCAATTTTATCGTAGTTTTTTGGTTCTTTTACTCATATTTACAGCTCTTGGTACGGCATTTGCGCAAAGAATACCTGTAGTTGGCGTTATGGCGTTTGAGTCGGGCGGAGGAGCCACTGCGGCTGATGCGTCTGCTCTTTATGGACGAGTTATTAATGAACTGACTTCATGGGGAACTTTGAATGTTGTGCAGGGAGATCAAGGGGTCGAGTTTATTATACGAGGCAGCGTTGCAAGGCAGGGAGCCAATTTAGTACTGTCGGCATCTACTGTCGATGCTTCTAATGGGAGAGTTTTAAATCAATACAGCGAACAGGGACGCACTGCAAACGATATTTCTGTTCCGGTGTTTTGCGCAAAAGCGGTCGAAAGAGTGCCGCTTCCAAATTATCTTTTGGGTACTTGGCAGTCAACCATCAATATGCCGGACGGTCCTGTTGTCTGCATCATCGAATTCAGAACTGACAGAACAGCGAGGGTAGAACGGTATGATACATGGGAACACAAACAGATGAACTCGCTTCGTTACGAAGGATTTGGAATCGGCACATATACATACATGGGTTTTGCAAACAGGGTTATCACAGTTGGCGGACAGCAGATTCGCGTGGATGCGGCATTCAGCGTCAATTTAGCCCTTGAGGAAACGTTACCCGATCAAACAACTGTAAATCAATCGGGATTAAGCATAGTGTTTAACGAGAATAAAACATCTTTCAGGATTGTGAACGGAATGCTGTATTGCGGAAGAAATTACGACGGTCCTTCCATACATCCTTCGGAGATACTCGGATTTAATCAATTTATCAAAATCAGGTAAGGTGAAATATGAAAAGACTTAAACTTGCGTGTTTGTTTTTAACAGCTCTTTTTCTTCTTGCCAATACAGGATTATCTGCGCAGGATCAGGCAAGAGTTGATGTTGCGCGGGTTAAAGTGGGAGCGGCTTCTCTTTGGCAGGCTGCGATTGGCGACACGATAAGGGGAACGCCTCACTTGCAGGCAGGCTCTGTCGTTCTTGTCGGAGAAAACGGCCGCGTCCGATCTTTTTTCCAGAGCAGCACGCCTCTTTGGAACTTTGATGCGAGAGGAACCGCAGTTCCGCATATCGCGCGTTCTTACGAAGCGGCGACTTATATCTGCAATACAGAAGGCATCTTTATGGCGATTAACCGCGTCGGACGCGAACTATGGCGGCTCAATCTTGGTAAACCCATTTCTTATGCGCCTGCTGTAGGATGGGACGGGCGTGTTTTCATTCCGCTTGACAGTACAATGACATGCAGAACGGCTTCAGGTAACGGACTTTGGTCGATAGATCTTGGAAGTAATATTGCGTTTGCGCCGATTTTGGATGCGACAGGAAGCGTTGCGACGGTTCTTCAAAATAACGACTTTGTAAAAGTTCATCAGTTCAGCCATGTCGAGAGGATAAGATTGGACAGGCTTCCTGTTCTGATTGTTTCTCTTGACGAGGGTGAGAGGCAAAGTTATGTGCTAATGTATCAGAACGGGCAAACTGAAAAAATAAATTTTAACGGAAGCGCAAGAAGAGGAAGCGCTCTTTCAAAAGGCGGTTTTCCGTCATTGCCTGCGCCGCCTGTTGCAGCGGAAAGCAGGGGTTCCCAGTTTGTAGTGATTTTAAGGGACGGAAGAGTTCTTTGCGTTAATGCCGCAGGGCAGACTGTCTGGACAAGAAATTCACACGAGGCTGCCGAAGAAAGAGGAAATGCAAATCTGTCGATAGGACAGGCAAAAATGATGTTTGATGAACGAGGCGTTTACGCGATAACGATTCGCGGAGTAAGCGCATTTGCAGCCGAAGGAAGACGCCGTTTTGTTCACAGGCTGCAAACTGTAAGTTCTGGCGTTCCTGCGTTATGTGACGAAGGGCTTTTGTGGGCATGCGGTACCGATAATAATCTGCGCGTTTATAAAATTGATGTGCGCCCCAGAACCGTTCCAAGAAACCGGTTTTACGGTTTTGAACCGGAAGGTAATTATGGAATGGGCAATCCTCCGCCGTCACCGTGGACAGGGCAGAGAAGCCGTTACCATGACATCGAACAGGACAGGGTATACGAAGAAATATTGGCGGAAATAAGAGCAGGGCAAATCGGAACAAACGAGCCGATTTATGTCGCGTACATGATGGAAATGATCGGATTCTTTTTAGGTAATCCGCATTATTCCCCTGTACGCCCCGACGTTAAACCGATTCAGCGCGTAAGATTGATCAACCTGTTGGCGCTTGTCGGTTCCAGGGAAACTATTCCGTTCCTTTGGAATATTTTTGACAGAGACCCGGAGCCTGCCGTAAGAAGAGCATGCGCCGACGCGATCGGCAGAATTGGAGTTGATCCAACGGGAAGGTCTTTCCTTTCCTATAATTATTTGCTTACGCCTAATAATCCGAATATCGATCCGCAGCTTGTTCTTGCGGCATCTTCTTCGATTGCAATGCTTTGCCGTTTTTCTGGTCCGCCGCTTGCGCCGGAAGGAATACGCGTTTTACGTTACTTTACAAATTTACCTTCGGTGCCGAACAATGTTAAAGCGCAGATTAGAGCAGAGCTTGACGGTCTTTTCAGGGAAGGATTGGATCAGCCGATACAGTAGCGTTACGCTATCTTTGTAATCTCTGCGCAGCCGCGAAATCCGCGTTTGCGCTTTCTATATTGCCAAGCTGACGCATAACATTTCCCCTGCTTGTATAAGCGGGCGCAAAAGACGGGTTAATCGAAATACAACGGTTTAAATCTGCAAGCGCTCTGTCAAAGTCGCGCCTGTTATAATAAGAATTTGCGCGATTGTAAAGCGGCAGCGAGTAATTTGCATTTAATCTTATAGCTTCGGAAAAATCCCTGATGGCGCGCTCATCGTCTTCTTTCCTGTACCACGCGCTTCCCCTTCTGTTCCAAATTACCGCGTTTGAAGGTTCCAGCCTTAAAATTAAATCGCAGTCTTCGATTGTTTTATCAAAATTTCCAATTTGATAATACGAATGAGAGCGGTTTACCAATGCGTCAACATAATTTCTGTTAAGCACAAGAGCGCGTGAAAAATCCTCGATGGCAAGAGACGTTTCCTGACGCGCAGACCTTGCAAAGCCCCGGTAGTTGTACAGTTCCGCTCTTGTGCCGTCCAGCCGTATTGCGCGCGAAAAATCTTCGATGGCGCGGCTATAATCGCGTTTTTTCATCCATGCGTTTCCGCGCGAAACAAAGGCGGCAAGAAAATCGCCGTTTCTGCTGATTGCGGCGGTGTATTCGGCAATTGCCCTGTCATAATCCGCGTTTCTGTAATGCTGTTCACCTGTAAAAAACGAGATTAAATATTGATCTGCTCCCATATGACGCAGCACATCGATATCTGGGTTTTCATAATTTACAGGATCAATTTCCGAAAAATTTACCCTGCCGCCGCGAATCCTGCTTAAATTTGACGCAGAGGTTCTTGAAACCTGCGCCGATGTGTGCGGCGTTTGATTCTGCGCCGAATAATCAGTTTCTGTTTTTTCTTCTTCAATTTCTTCTATAGCAGAGACTTCTTCCTCTTCTTCTTCATTTAAAACAGGTTCTTCTGTAATTTCGGTTTCAGTTTTACCGTTATTGCACGTAACGATAACAATGCCTATGCCGGCAATTAAAACAAACACGACTGCGATAATCACAAGAAGAAGAAAAGCGCCTCTATTCAACTGAATCCTCGGCGTTTTCTGACAGCACAGGCTGCGGCAGCGCCGCCTGATAAATTATCCTAACGGTTTCCATTGAAGAGCGCTGCCTTAATTTTATTACCAGTGTCTGCTCTTCTGGATAGTATATCCAGCCTGATGATTCGTATCTTTCAAACTGATTGTCCGATCTCCATGTCATGCCATGTATCACAACGCCAAGGAACGGACGCACTCCGCGTACGATTAAATGATGGAAAGTGTTAACAGGATAGGTGACATTCAAGTTCAGGTTACCGCCAACATTTTGTAACCTGATCGACGGAGAAACAGTCCATGCCCAATGACCTGAATCTGTAAGCCATGACGCTCTTGGATAATAATCGGTTGGACTTAAAATGTTATGAAGCCTTCCTGCGCTTCCTGTAGAAATGGCGGATAAAATAAGCGACCTGCCGATTTTACTCCATTCATCGTTACGCGTCGATTCTGCCCAGTAAAGAATAGCTTTTCCAAGTCTTAGGCTGTAATCGGATCTATTGCCCTCCGGGCTTGACGCATAAACAGCGTCGTTTTCGGTATCGCGGTTTAAAATTTCGGGAATTAAAACAAGCATTTGCTCTGTCAGGTGTTCAATTGGATTAATTGCCTCGGGGCGCCAGCGTCTTATGTCAAAGAAGAGCTCAAACAAGCCTACGCAAAAATCGGAAGTTAGCATTTCAGGTTTTGCGTGCATTGCAAGCTCAATCACTTCATTAGCAAGCACCATGTTGCTTCGGGTTAACAGGTAATCTAAAACATGCTCTTCCTTAAAAAGCTCAAGCGATCTTGCTCTTGTAAGGCGCGTTATTAAATTTGTTTTTTCGTTTTCTGCGGCAATGAATGTTTCGTATGCGTTTACCATGCCGCCTGTAAAAGCTGCGGCTCTGTAACTGTGCCTTGAGCTTTCGTTAAAATTAACAGGGATATTCATTATCGCTGTTACAAAATTTCCTCTTTGAACCGATTGGCTTAAATACGCAATCACATCGTCTTCTGTTTGAATCGACGCGGGATTCTGGTTCCATCCGGCAAAACTGGAATCTTGCCAGCTTCTGATCAGGTTATAATAATTGGGTTCCTGCGCAATTACATAATCGGCAGGGTCAAAAGCTCTTTGTCTTCCTCTGGATCTGTACGCGACAAACGAATTATCCCTGGAAAAAACGATGTTCCCGGTTTCAAGTTCATGACCAAGACTTGAAAAGACATATCTCGATCCGCTGAACATGATGCCAAGCTGCCCCGAATCCTGAATCAATGACGAGCGGCGGGGAATTATCGGTATGATTACTTCTGCAATATTATCTGCAAATTCTGCGCTTATCTGAAGTTCCGTTCCCCTTGATGAATCGAGCGAATTAAATGTAAGCACGGTTCCGCCCGGCAGAATAAAGCGGGCAATATTTTCGCTCATGATCATAAACTCGGGGTTTATTACGGTGTTCGCGCCCGCAGTGTCTAAAATCGTCAAACCCTTTCCGCGCTGATCCTGAAGCGAAAACTCAAGTCCGCCGTAAAAGATTTTTATTCCGCCAGTAATGCTCTGCGAATCGTCGTCTCTCGGCTCGGATTCGATGACCTTGCCTCTTATCGTCATTCCCCCTACCGGATGCGAAAAAGTTCCCTGATTGGAAAATTGAAGAATTACTATTACACAGAAGACAAAACAGTACAAGACGGTAAGACCGAATATTTTTGTCGCTAAAGGCTTTCTCATTTTCCCCTCATTTTAACGCGGCTGTATCATTTTTTGTAACTTGCCCGTTTATCGATTATTGTATAGTATATACTAGCATGAAAAATAAATTTATTGGAAGCGGTCTTGTATTACTCTTTATTTTAGGGATTTCACCCGTAATTTGGGGGCAAGAGGCCAATATTGAAGCCATTTTTACCCAGATTCATGAGCGTCTTTCGCGAGGGGATTTTACCGGCGCTCTTGATCTGTTCAATACGCTCCCGCCTGAACAAGCGCAAAGTGTAGATGTACGAATTATGCGGGCGACGATTTTGAATGCCGCAGGCCGCCCTGCAGATGCAAGACAGATTGCAAACGCCATTATTTCTTCGGATCGAAATAACACCGAAGCTCATATGATTCTTGCCGATGCCGCCGCGATGGAAAACAAGGAAAGAGAGAGAAGGCAGCATCTTGAAAGGGTGATAGCTATAAACGCAAACCACGTCAGGGCATTGAACGATTTGGCAAACATCAATCTTGGAAGCCAAAATCTGCGTTTTGCCGCGACTTATTTTGACAGAGCGCTGGCAGTTGAACCTGACAATGGAGAGGCGTTAATCGGGCGCGCAACTGTATATCGTTATAACAGAGACTCCAGAAATGCCGAACGTCTCCTGAACAGAGCGATCACTGTATATCCCGATTGGGGAAGGCCGCTTCAGGAGAGGGCTAGGCTTTACAGGATTGCAGGTTACTATAATGATGCAGTCAGGGATTTTTCTGCGGCATTAAGGCTTGAACCTGATAATTATTGGATACTTGTCGATTACGGACAAGCGCTTATGGAGATAGATCGCAAACCCGAAGCGCTTGAACAGTTTAACCGCGCAATAAGAATCGGTCCTGAAATTTTTATGGCGTATGTTTACAGCGCGGCGATAAAAGACGAAATGGGCGATTATGCGGGCGCAGAAAACGATTACGTTATTCTTGCGCGGCTTAAACCTGATTATTATTTTGCTCATGAGGCTTTAGGAGTTCTTAGGATGAGGGATCAAAGATGGGCGCTTGCGCGTGACGCTTTTTTGGACGCGTACAGGCATGCGCCAAGGGAATTTAATTACGCGATATTGGCAGCTCTTAACTGGATGAGAGCGGGAAGGCAGGCAGATCCAAGACAATTTCTTGCGCAGGTTATGCGAACAGCGCCAAGGGATTCTCTTGATTACGCAATGATTCGTCTTTTGCATGATCTTTCAGGGGACAACAGCGTTGTCAATTCGGTAGAAAGCGAAAGAAACAATTTTACAAAATCGCGCATGCTTTATTATCTTGCGTCTTATTACAGCATCAGGGGAAATAATAATTTGGCGGTAAGGTATTATTTAATGGTAGAAGAACTTGACGCTATCGGGCTTTTAGAGTGGCGTCTTAACGATATGGAATTGGCACGGCGCGGCATAGGGGTTAGGAATCAAAGATGAGCGAAAGTGTAACAACAATAACCCTTAACGGAAGAGAATTTAAATTAATAGGCACCGCGCATGTTTCCCGCGAAAGCATCGAGGAAGTAAAAAAAATTATCAGCGAAGAAAAGCCTGACATGATCTGCGTAGAATTGGATCAGGCGCGTTATAATTCGATCACTCAAAATGACACATGGGAAAAACTTGATTTGGCAAAGGTCTTTAAGGAAGGCAAAGGGTTTTTACTGATAGCTAACCTTGTGCTTTCCGGTTTTCAACGGCGTCTTGGAAACGAAGTTGGCGTAAAACCCGGCGAAGAAATGAAAACCGCGATTGAAACCGCAAAAGAAATGGGTATTCCCTACAGTCTTTGCGATCGTGAGGTGCATACGACTCTTAAACGCGCATGGGCAAAGTGCGGTTTATGGAGCAAGTCTAAATTGCTCGCGTCGTTATTGGCGTCTGCTTTTACGACAGAAAAATTAAGCGAAAAAGAAATAGAAGATTTAAAAAATAAAAATGAACTTGACGGCATGATGAATGAACTTGCAAATTATTTACCTGCCGTTAAAACAGTTTTAATAGACGAAAGGGACAGGTACCTTGCTTCTAAAATCTGGACATCAACATCTCCAGGTACTGCGCCAAAAAGAATTGCCGCAGTCGTTGGAGCGGGACACATGCAGGGAATGATTGCCTATATGGAGAAATTAAGCCGAGGCGAAGTAAATACCGATGTAAGCGAGCTTGATAAAATTCCGCCGCCAAGTTTTCTTTCCAAAGCGGCAGGGTTTTTAATTCCAGCCGCATTAATCGCGCTTATTGTCGCAGGATTTTTCATGGCCGGAACTGATGTCGCGCTTTCGATGGTGCTGCGCTGGGTGCTGTGGAACGGTTCTCTTGCGGCGCTTGGTTCATTAATCGCGCTTGCGCATCCTTTAGCAATACTCGTTTCGTTTCTTGGAGCGCCGATTGCAACGTTAAATCCGCTTATCGGAGTGGGTTTGTTTTCGGGGCTTATTCAAATTACTTTTAAGAAACCGCGTGTTTCCGACGCACAGAATATTACAGAGGACGCAACAAGTATAAAAGGTTTTTACCGTAACAGAATTACAAAGGCGCTTTTGGTATTTTTTCTGTCCAGCATAGGAGCTATGATTGGAAACTTTATTTCAATTCCGGCTCTCGCCGGATTATTAGGAGGCTGAAATGAAAAAAGCGTTACAATTTATTATATTAACATGTTTAGTTAGCTGGGCTATTGCAGGAATAGCAATTTTTTTAGGTTTGCCCGGTCCCGGTTCGGTTAAGTATGTAATTTTCGGCGCATGTTACATGTTCCTGCCTGCAGTTTGCGCGATAGTTCTGCAATTGCTGCACAAAGAAAAACCGTTTCGCAATTTGGGCGTATCATTTAAATTTAACCGGTGGTTTTTTATTGCGGGAATTGTGCCTATAATAGCGGCGTTTTTGTCGATGGGAATAAGTTTATTTTTTCCGGGCGTGTCATTTTCCGCTTCCTTTGAAGGACTAAAAAGTTTTGTACCCGAAGATCAATACGAAACCGCGATAGAACAAATTGCAAACATCCCTTTCTTTGTATTTATTTTATTGATGATTGTTCAAAGCTTGATTGCAGGTTACACGATAAACGCTATCGCAGCTTTCGGCGAAGAGTTGGGCTGGCGCGGTTATTTATTAAAAGCGTTAAATGGAAAAAGATTTTTATTAGTTAGTTTGATTACAGGCGCAGTGTGGGGTTTATGGCATTTTCCATTAATTCTGCTCGGGCACAATTATCCGCAGCATCCTGTCATCGGAGTCGCAATGATGGTATTATTTTGCATCCTGCTTTCTCCTGTAATGACTTATATTGTGATTAAATCAAAATCCGTTATTACTGCGGCTGTTTTTCATGGTTGTCTAAACGCCATTGCAGGCATCAATTTGTTTTTACTCGTTGGCGGAAACGATCTTACAAAAGGCATGACAGGCATCGCCGGTTTCATCGCGCTAATAATCGTTAATCTTGCATTTTTCCTTTTTGATAGATTTATCACAAAGGAGAATGTGTTTACAAGGGTTGTTGGGGAATGAGAGTGCATGAACTCTGAATTCGCGACGATTATTAACACATGTCCAAACGAAGAAACGGCAAAAAAGATCGCAAACCTTCTTTTGGAAAAGAAACTTGCCGCCTGCATTCAATGTTTTCCAATTAACAGCATTTATTCATGGAAAGGTGAAATATGCAATGACAACGAAATTATTCTTTTTATTAAATGCAGACAAAGCCGCTATACCGCAATTGAAGAAACAATTATCGCAAATCATCCCTACGAAGTGCCGGAAGTTATCATGCTGCCTGTCATTGGCGGCTTTACCCGATATTTGGGCTGGATTGATGAAGTCAGTGGAGACGAATAACTGATAATTGTCACCCAGCCAGCACCACCGCAACATCATTAACATTGGTTCCCGTTGGTCCCGTTTTGATCAAGGCGTCGACGGCAGAGAGAGCGTTATACGAATCGTTGTTGTCCAATGCGTTTGTAATTTTTATTCCTTTTTCTTTTAATCGCTGCGTTGTAGTGCCGTCGACGATTCCGCCTGCCGCATCTGTGGGACCGTCAGTACCGTCAGAGCCGAATGAGAAAATGAGAAGGTTATCAATTCCTGCGATTCCTTCGGCGGCGGCGAGAACAAGTTCCTGATTGCGTCCGCCTTTTCCTTTTCCTTTAAGGTTTACAACAGTTTCGCCGCCTAAAATAATCGCGCAGGGTTTTCTAAAGCGGCTTATATCGCTGCCGAATGCAATTTCTTTTGCAAATGAAGAGATCATTCTGCCAGCTTCTCGCGCTTCGCAGTTCATTTCTGTGCAAAGAACATGCGGAGTGTAACCAAGACTAGCGGCGATTTCAGCTGCGCTTTCGCATAATGTTCGCACGCTTCCTGTTATTACAGTTTCTACATTGTCAAGCGATTTTGGCGTTTCCTTGCTTAAATACTCTTTGATGGTTTTACTTACCTTTAATTTGTACTTTTCTACAACCGCCATTACGTCTTCCGTTGTAGATAAATCAGGCGCGGCAGGGCCGGATGCGATGCTGTCCAGTCTGTCGCCAAGAACGTCAGATAACACAACGGTGAAAACTTTTGCAGGAACGCAAATTTGAGCGAAGCGGCCGGCTTTTACGCTTGATAGTCTCTTCCTGATCATGTTGATTTCTACAATGTCCGCGCCGCATGACAAAAGCTGCGAGTTAGTTTCTACGATGTCGGATAGTTTAAGTCCCGGCAGCGGATCTTCGAATAATGCGGAGCCGCCGCCAGAAATTAAAAATAAAAGTTCGTCGCCGGTTCCAAGCTCTTGCGCCATTTCGATTACTTTTTTGGTGCCGGAAATTGTATTTTCATCGGAAAGAGGGTGTCCCGCTTCAATTATTTCAATGCCTGAAATGTCGCCTAACGAATGTCTGTATTTAGTGATAACAATGCCGCGTTTTAGTCTGCTGCCAAGTTCTTTTTGCGCGCAGTGCGCCATAGTCCATGCCGCTTTGCCGATTGCGGCAAGATAAATATTTCCGTTAAATTTATGATTTTTTAAGGCATTGCGCACAGCTTCGCCCGGCATATTTTCCTTTATGGCTCTGTCAATAATTACATTTGCGTCTTTATACAGTTTTTCCATATAACACCCCCTTTTTGCTCTGTTTGCCTACCATCCAAGGAAGATTATTTTAAGTATAAATACGCCAACGATGCCGCACAAGCCTTCCACCAAAGTGCCAAGGGTTTGCGTTCTATATCCTTGCTGAGGAGTCATTCCGCCGAAATTTGTAACTACCCAATAATACGAATCGTTTGCATGGGAAACTGTCATTGAGCCTGCCGCTATCGACATGACGCATAACGCAACGCCGATTGATGAATCAAGACCCAGAATACCAAGCATCGGGGCGACAATGCCAGACGTTGTGATAAGCGCGACAGTAGAAGAACCTTGCGCTGTTTTTAAAATCGCGGAAATTATAAATGGCAGGAAAATGCCGACCGCGGTAAGCGATCCTGCGTTGCCTCTTATATAATCGACAATATCAGTTGACGCAATTGTTCTTCCCAATACGCCGCTTGTCGCCGTGATAAAAATAATAGGGCCAACGACTTTTAACGTGTTGTTGCACAATTCATAAAATTGAGACATTTTGCCGACTTGCATTATTTGGATTACGCCGCAAAGAACGCCGCATCCAATCGCCACAAATGGCGTTCCAAAGAAGAGCGCAAAATCGCGTGCGGCTCCCGTCCAGCCTGCCATGTTCGCGATTGATCCTAACGCAATTAAAAGAATCGGAACAAGAATGGGAGCTACCGCGCTAAAGCCGCCGGGTAATTTCCCGTAACCTGCGACAATTTCTTCGTAGGTTTTTGTTATGGTGTCAAGATCCAAATCTTCTTTCGATTTTACTTTTTTTCCGATATAGTTTGCAAAGAAATATGCGCCGATTAAACACGGTATCGAAGCAAGCGCGCCTATTCCCATTACGAGTAACAGATTGACAGGCAATCCTGCGCCTTCATACAAAGTGTTGGCTGCGGCTATCGGGCCGGGTGTCGGCGGAATGAAAACATGAGAAGCGTACAAGCCCAATGAAAGCGCGACGCTTGCGGATACGCTGCTAACTCTTGTTTTTTTAACAAGCGCTTTTCGGACAGGGTCTAAAATAACGAATCCCGAATCGCAGAAAACAGGAAGCGAAACAATCCATCCCATTAATTCAATTCCGAGTATCGGGCGCTTTTTTCCGACCACTTTAATTACCATGTCAGCTAACTTGAACGCGGCTCCTGTAAGTTCAAGAATCATTCCGATCATTGCGCCAAAAATGATTACAATACCGATACTTTGAATCGTAGCCGCAAATCCTGTGCCAATGACCGTAGTCATTCCCTGAACTGTGATGCCGTCTTTTGTCGTGTTAACTAGCGGAATGCCTGCAATTAATCCCAATGCAAGCGAAATTAACAGCATCGCAATAAAAGCATGAACGTTTAGTTTTGACATCATGAAAATCATTAATACAATTAAAAAAACAAAAACAAAAATTAACCCAAGTCCTGTCATACATCTCTCCTTAGTATAAACTAGATATAAATATACTATGAAAGACTAAATGACGATTAGTATTTTTTTATATATTATATTGTTTTATTTCTTCATTACGACAGGTAATTGGTTTATAAGATCAGAAGCCATAACGCCGTAATTTGATTTTGTTAAACAAGATTCTTCCGCGGCTTTGCCGTGAAAATACGCGCCAAGAACACTTGCATTGTATACGTCATTCCCTTGGGCAATAAATCCCGCTATCATGCCTGTCAAAACGTCGCCTGTACCTGCCTTTGAAAGCGAATTGTTACCTGTTATATTGATATTATGCCTGCCGTCGGGACTTGCAATTATGGTATGCGCGTCTTTCAATAAAGTTACAACATTATTTTCGCTTGCAAAATTCAAGGCGGTACCGGCAGTATCTTCTAATATTTTATTAACCTGTAAACCTGTTAATCTTGACATTTCGCCAGGATGAGGCGTAATAACACACGGCGCTTTTAGTGTTTTTAAAATATCGATATTTTCGCTAATTGCAAATAACGCGTCAGCGTCAAGAATCATCGGCGTTTTTGCAGTTTTTAAAAGTTCAAAAACAAACTCCGACACATCGGCGCTTCGTCCGATACCGGGACCAATAACGATAACGCCTGCCTTATCAATTTCTTCTTTAATATAATCGAAACTTTCTTTGCAGTACATTCCGTTTTTGTCAGGCAAAATGCGCGTAACAACTTCTCTTTGCCAATGATGAATCACAGACGCAACATCAGACACAACGCAAGCGCAAACCAAACCTGCGCCTGTCATGTATGCGGCAGAGCAGGCGAGCGCCGCAGCTCCCGGCATTTCTTTTGAGCCTGCAAAAACAAACACTTTTCCAAAACTGCCTTTGTTTGTTCGCTCTCTGCGAACAGGCAGTAAATCGAAAGCTTCGGTTTCTGTAAGAATTTCCGTTTTGGTATTAACCCTGTCTATCAAAATTTTTGGTATCGATATGTCTTCGATATAAATTTTCCCTGTATGCTGTGCGCCGGGATACAAGTACAAACCAGTTTTTGCAAAACCAAACGTGATTGTTTCGTCCGCCTTAACAGCGCAGCCCATGATTCGTCCCGTATCGGAATGTACACCCGAAGGAATATCAACAGAGATTACATATTTTTTGCTATTGTTTATTGCTTCTATTAATTGTTTGACGTTAGTGTCAACATCGCGTGAAATACCAGTGCCAAGAAGAGCATCAACGATTAAATCGCAAGCCTCAATATCTGATTGTTTAATTGTATCTTTAAAATTAATTACTTTTGTTTCTATTCCTTTGCATTGCAGTTGACGCGAAACGACAAGTCCGTCGCCGCCATTGTTACCGGGGCCGCAGAAAATTAAAACTTTTGCGTTATCGATATTTTTAAGATATCTAAGGCAATGTTTGGTCACTTGAATTGCCGCGTTCTCCATTAGTGCGGTGGAGGGGGTGCCAAGTTCTTCAATGGCGATTCTTTCAATTTCGCGCATCTGCGCGCTTGTTACGGTTTTCATAAGTTAAGTATAATGGATTTTCTATATTTTACCACGAACCACACAAACGCCATGAACCTGCGCTTCTTCATTTCCCCTTCAAATTCCGCTTATTTTTAAACAATTGCATAATCGAAATGATCATTTTTCGGTCTTCTTCGCTTAAAAGCTTGAAATTCTGAACAAGATTGCGAATTTCCGGTCCTAAAGATGATTTATCCGGGCTTTTTTCCTCTCCTGTGACCAAATATTCGACCGAAACCCCCAATGTTTGGGCAATTTTGACGGCAGCTTCAGCAGAAGGCATATATCCTCTGACACTAAGGTAATTATCCAATGTACTTTTGCTAATTCCTGATTGAGCGGCAAGCTCTTTAACGACAATATCTTGAAAAGCCAGTTCAGATTTTAAATTTTCTTTAAATCCCATAAAAACAGCATACGCTAAATAGCGTATTTTGCTCTTGACTACTTTTGGAATAGCGTATTAAAATATTAATAAAATATGCTAAATAGCGTATAATAATAAAAATTAAGCGTAATAGCGTACTAAAAGGAGTATATGTTTTGAAAAAAGAAAAGAAAATCTTAAGTCATACGATTTTTACCGTATTTTTTGGGTTATTTATATTCATGTTTATCGCTTGCGAGGGACCGATGGGACCAATGGGACCGCAAGGTGAACAAGGGCAACAAGGAGAGAAAGGCGAAGATGGGAATCATGGAAATGACGGAGCAATAGGCAGTATTCTTTCGATTGGCGAAAACGGTAATTGGTTTATTAACGATGTTGATACAGGAATAAAGGCACAAGGTGATGAAGGAATTCAAGGTTCACATGGCAACACTCCACACATAGGCGAAAACGGTAATTGGTGGATAGGCAATACCGACACAGGTTTATGGGCTGGAACAGGTATCAAACTTGTTATTATCGAGAAACCAACCAAGCTGTTATATTACACAGGACAAGGATTTAATTCGGCTGGACTTATTGTCAGAGTCTATGACGGCGAGCTTCAAAGTGAAAATGTTACAGGTTATTCATTTTTCTTTAATGGTCAGCAATTTAGCAATGGAAGCAATATAGCTACTGCTGAACCTGGAGAAAATACAATTACTATAACCCTCGCAAGCTTGTCAGTAAACTTTAAAATAAATGTTGTTGATACGGTAAATGTAAGTAACTTAACTGAATGGAACTCAGTTCTTACCAATATTAGAGGCAGCGGCAATAATACAAAATTAACGATTAATATTACTGGCAATATAACAGGCATTACGCCATTAACCGCAGCACCGACAAGCAGCACTGGTTTTGGAACTGTAACAAACACAACTATTACGCTTACAGGAAACGGTACATTAAATACAAGTAATTCAAACGGTCATATGTTTCGCTTGGGCAGCGGGCAAACTTTAATTATTGACAGCTCAAATCTGACATTAAACGGAAGACGAAGCGGAGAAAACGGTCATACTGCTGATAATAATACTTCTGTTGTGCATGTTCAAAGCGGAGCGAATTTCCAACTGAAGAATGGAACAATAAGCGGAAATACAAACACAGGTAATACTGCAACAACAACAGGAACCGTTAATGTTCTTGGAAGTTTTTCAATGTCTGGCGGAAGTATAACAAATAATACAGGAAATGGAAGTGCATATGGCGTTGGCGGAGTAATACTCAACACTAATGGAAGTTTTATTATGTCAGGCGGTGAAATAAAAAATAACATCGCAACATCTGGAGGTGCGGTATTTATTTCTAGTTCTGGATCTTTTTTTACCATGCAAGGAGGAAAAATAAGCGGTAATACAGCCAATGCAGGAGGAGGCGTATATTCTTGGGGAAATTTTTCAATGGAAGGTGGTGAAATAAGTGATAATTCTGCGACAGGAAACGGAAGTAGTGTAAATTGTCAAGTTGGAAGTAATTTCATTATGAAAGGAGGTGTAATAAAAG
>Ga0209755_10001253_pt1 | contig 40700 bp, 32 predicted proteins | sample TergutCo191P1_FD_187301 | JGI IMG/M metagenome (GOLD analysis project Ga0209755, IMG submission 187301) | Cornitermes sp. P1 segment gut microbial communities from Petit-Saut dam, French Guiana - Co191P1 (SPAdes) (version 2) | ecosystem: Host-associated > Arthropoda: Insects > Digestive system... | reverse complement strand
CTGCGCTTAGTCACCGGTGCGGGCACGCCCGCCCACCAAGCACGGCTGTTGAGCGCCATACGCGTGACAGAAGCAGATCTGCCGCCGCCCACCACAGCACCACCCATTGAAACCACAATGCCGCTGGAGGTTACCACAGCACCACAAAATCTCATGCCCACTACCACCACTACAATCCCCGGTCCTGGGCCAGATGCAGGCGAGACCACAACCACCACAACGACGACAACCACTACCACAACAACAAGACCATGGTGGGATATCAACTTGCCGAGCGTGCCCGCGTGGACGACTGCGCCCATCGGTGGCGGCACAACCATTGTGAGCCCCACTCGCCCGCCGGAGGTCACGCATCCCACCACAACAACCGCCGCGCGCAACATCAGCATCCTTGGCGGAACAAGAACGATTACAGTTAGCAACACCATTGGCTTCACCGCAATCCCCACGCCGTCGAACGCTCTGGTGCAATGGCGAATTATCGCAGGTAGCGAGTTCATCACGCTTCACTCCACCAGTGGCACCACAACGACAGTGACGGCCAACGGAACGGGTGCTGCCCGAATTGAAGCCAGCATCGCCGGTGCAACCGCAGGCGCGAGCAGAATCGTCGCCACTGTGGACATTATCATCAACCCATAACAGTAAAGCACACCCTCGCAGGCTCAATGCTTGCGGGGTGTTTTTATTGTGCTGCTGCCACAATCCGACAAACCTCCCTCTCGCGGTTTAGTATAATAAAGACTAAGCCACATGAAGGGAAGAAAATATCATGGTTACCGAAAAAAGACAAGCCCAGCCTGCGCATGACCTCGCATTGCCTGCGCTTTCAGCAGACAAACTGGCGGGGGCACTCGCGCAACAGCTGGGCATCGCTGTGCTGGGGCTGGTGCTGGTGCAAGCAGCCTTCGCAGGGGGAGCGTTCACCGCAACCGCACCGTTCGCATTTGGTCTGGCTGCCGCGCTGCCGGTGAAGTTCCTCGCCGCGGGCGTGTTGGGCATGGCAGGGGGAAGCCTGCTGTTGCTTGCTTGGCCGAGCAACTTCACGGTGATGACCGCCGTTGCCTTGGCAGGGCTGTGCAACTTTGGCCTGCGGCAGGTGAATTTTCCGCGTCGCATGGCTGCACCGTTGATTGCAGGCGTGTGCGCGGCGCTGTCCGGCGTGGTCACGCTGGTTGCGCAACCGGCGGGGCGGCTCGCATGGCTGGCACTGCTCGGCGGCGCTGTGCTGGCGGGCTGTGCGGCGTATTTCATGCACCTGCTGCAAGGCGTTGAGCGGCGGCATGGGCGCTGGCAGCTCACACGGCAGCAGTGGGCAGCGGCAGCGCTATGCACGATCATGCTGCTCACGGCGCTGGGCAGCTTCACGCTGGGGCTGTTTCGCCCGGCATACATCGTGGCGGCGTTGCTCGTGCTGGCAGCGGCCTATGCCTGGCGCGAGCCGGGCGGCGCAATTGCGGGCGCGTGCGCGGGCACGGCCTTTTTGCTGGCAGGCAGCAGCGCGGCGACGTTCACGGTCTTTGCGCTGGGTGGTTTGCTCGCCGGGACATTCAGCACACGCAAGCAGATCAACTGGCTGAACAACATGGCGGATAAGTTCACCTCGCCGCAGCCGCAGCATACCCAGCCCGGCGATGCCAGCAGGCGTGTGGCGCACTTGGCGCAGGCGCTGCAGCGCGTGAGTGACTACGTGAGCGAAGTGGCGCAAGGCTTGGCCGAAGCCGCCCCGCCGCTGGAGCAAAACATCGTGGATGCTGTGGAGCAAGCGCTATGCAAACGCTGCCCGCAGCACGCCCATTGCTACGAAAAACGTGCGCTGGAAACCCGTAAATTTTATCTCAGTGCGGTCAAGCAGCTGGGGCAAAGTCCCGTGTTTTCACGCGAGCAATGCGCCGAGCTGCGCCGTGAATCTGGGCTGACTTCCGCCTGCCGCAACGCAGCGGATTTCCATGCGCAGCTCGTGCGTGCGTATGATGCCCACGCCATGCAGCAGCAAACGGCACAGGAAAACGCGCAGTTGCGCCGCACCGCAGCCGCACAATATGCCGCGGTGGGACAGCTGCTGGATGACACCGCTGCGCAACTGGCACAGCAGGATACCCTGCAACACGACACCGCGCACAAAGCCGCACAAGTGCTGCGTGACCACGGTTATCTCCCGCGTGAAGTTGCCTGCGTGCGTGGCAGCAACCACACCACCACGCTCACCGCTGAGGTCACGCTTGACGACGACCACAGCACGCGCAGACAGCTGGTGCATGCGCTGCAGCGCGGCACAGGCATCGCGTTCACGCTGCCGGAAATCAGCCCCGGCGCGGGCACGGCGAAGCTCACCATGACGCAGCAGGCGGCGTTTCGGCTGGCGATTGGCGCGGCACAACACGGCGCAAACGCCAACACGGTTTGCGGCGATTATCACGACAATTTTGCCGATGGTCAGGGTCGCCACGTGCTCATGGTTAGCGATGGCATGGGAACCGGCAGCCGCGCGGGGCTCGAAAGCGCCCTAGCGGCAGAGATTTTTGGCACATTGGTGCGCGGCGGACTGACCTTTGCGGCTGCCACGCGCATGGTCAACCAAGCCCTGCTGCTCAAAAGCAGCGATGAGTCCCTCGCCACGCTTGATGCCGTGGGCGTGAACCTCTTCACCGGGCAAGTGGAGTTCTGCAAGGCCGGTGGCGCAATGTCGTTCATCCGGCGTGGTGAACGCGCGCAAAAGGTAGAGCTTTCGGCGCTCCCCGCGGGCATTTTGGCAAAAATAAACCCCGCCGAGCATCATACGACGCTTGCGGCAGGGGATGTGATTGTGTTGGTCAGCGACGGCATGCTGGGCACGGACGACGCTTGGATCTGCGAGACGCTGCAAACCTGGGATGGCAACGACATGCAGGAGCTCGCGGACTACCTCGCCACCCGCGCCATTGAGCTGCGTGAGCTCGGCGGCATGCGCGAGGATGACCTGACGGTGGTGTGCGCGACTCTTTTGCCACTTTTTTGAAAAAAGTGGCGCAAAAACTTTTTTGTCGCTTCGCTGTGTCCTACCCAAGGCTCATAAATCATCCGTCGCAGCTACAGCTGGCTCTCATGCTTTTTGAAGAAATCAATGCGTGGCTCAAGGAACTTGAACTGGTGCTCGCTCGCGGTAAAATAACGCAGCGGCTCGAAGATGTTATCCCAGCTCCACAGGCGCTCGTCCACGCCGAGGTATTCCCGCAGCATGTCGCAGCCGCGCGGCACAATCGGCTGCAGCAACGCCGCCGCCACGCGCACCGCATGGAAGCTATCCACCAGCAGTTGAGCGATGACCGCAGGGTTGTCGCTTTTGCTGTGCGCGGCCCAGTGCTTGTTCGCGTCGCGCAGATACACATTGAGCAGCTCGAACAAGCCGTCGAGCTTAACCTCCGCCATCATGCGCTCGTAGGCGAGGATGGTGTCGTCGCCACGCTGCTTGATTTCGGGCGACACCTCACCCGCAGGCAGGGTGGTGTGCTCATGCTTTTGCGCGGTGTAGAAGCACGAGCGCGCCAACCGGTTGAACACATTCGTCACCAAGTTGCCTTCGTTGAGCACAGGGTCAAAGGCGTTTTCGGGCTGATTCGGCATGAAAGCCTTCGGCGCAAAGCCCACAGAGCGTTCGCTGAGGCTTGCGTTCATGAAGTGCAGGCGCAGTTGCTCGGCGGTGTAGTGCTCCAGCAGCTCGTGCGCCATGGGCGGCTTGATTTCGCCTGAACTGCTCGCCTTGCTCTTGCCAAACAGCAGGTGCTTGTTGGGCACAATGGTGGGCACGGTGAGATTCCAGTCAAGCGCTGCGAACATGCCCATTTCGGCAATGGCGTAGAAGTAGATGTTGTCTTCGCCGATGAACTGATACACGCGGGCGTCGTCGCTTTGCCAAAACTCGCCCCAGCGCTCGCCCACCACCGCTTGCGTGAAGCTGATGGGTGCCCACAGGCTCTCGGGCCAAACCCAAAAGGTGAGATCGGCAAGACCGTCGTGTTCGGGCACGGGAATACCCCATGGCACGTTGCCGCTTAAGCGAAACGGCACCAAAGTCTTGCCGGTGCGATAGCGCGTGCCCTCGGGTAGCGCGGCAACGGCTTGCGCGCGGGCAGCAAGATCGTCATACTCAACGAGTTCGCTGCCGGTCTCTTGTCTGATATAAATGGACGGCTTGCGCAGGAACTCGCGCACCACCTTCACCAGCCCAGGACGGCAAGCGGGGTCTTGCTCCCACTGCGCCACGAGGTCTTGCATGTAGTCCATGTAGCGCGGCAGGTCGAAGAACCAGTTGGTCACGGTGCGGCGCGCGGGTGGCTTGCCCGACAGCACGCTCACCGGCGCGATGAGCTCGGTGGGGCTGTACTGATGCCCCAAGTCGCACTCATCGGCATAGGCGACCGCGCTTTTGCAGCCCTGAATGGGGCAGCGTCCCGTCACTTGGCGACCGTTGAGGAAGCAGGCTTTTTCTTCGTCATAAAATTGCAGGGTGTCTTCACGCACCAGCACGCCGTTTTCGTGCAGGCGATTGAACAACGCCGCGCTGAACTGCGTGTGGATTTCACCCGCCTCGCCCAGCGCCGACGCTGCATATAGGTTCGGCGAAACATCGTAGGCTTCGAGCGTGGCTTTTTGGTGCGCATGGTTACGCGCGACGTATTCCTCTAGCGTGCCCGCGAAGCCTTCTTTGTCACGGCTAAGCTCAATGAGCGCGCCATAGCAATCTGTGCCGCTGACGAACACGACGTTCTCATGGCCAATGCGGTTGCGCAAAAAGCGTGCGTAAATATCCGCCTGCACAAACACGCCGCCGATGTGACCAAAGTGCAGCTGCTTGTTGCCATAGGGCATGCCGCCGGTGACAACCGCGCGGGCGGGGAAGGTGGGTCTATTGTTCATGTTAACCTCGCTGTAGGGGCGAACTGCGTTCGCCCGAAAATTCAGATAAAATGTGAGCCGGGCGAACATAGTTCGCCCCTACACGCATGTTCAAACCACAATCTCCTGCACATTCTCGCAGGCCGCAATATCTTTCTTCGTGGCTTCAAACCACGCCGCAAACTCGCCCGCGTCAATGCTGTAGTTCGCCAAGGGGTCTTTGCGTGACAGATTTTGCTCGCTGCGCACTTTGCGCATCGCCGAAATTTGCTCTTTGAGCTGCTCGCCGAATGCGAGGAGTTGCGGGTCAACCTCGGCGGGTTGCGCCCACTGCAGCAGGTGAATCGACTCCGCGCCCTCGTGTTGCTTGAAGAAATGCTGGTACAGATACTCCGTGATGTGCGGCACATAGATGGCGTACATCTTCAGCACTTCCCGCAGCGTGTAATACAACGCCGCCTGCCCGGACTTGCGCTCGGCCTCGCCGTGCTTCTCGGGGTAGTACAGCCTATCCTTCACGATTTCGATGTAGTTGTCGCACAGGTCGTGCCAGAACAGCGTGTCAATTTCGTGGCGCGCCAGCCCGATTTCATAGTCGTACAGGTGCTTCTTCGCCTTCGCCAGCACCTCATCCACGCGGGCAACCATCCATTTGTCCACTGGTTGGGTAATGTCGCCACCAGCGTAGTCCTCCAAGTGACCGATGGCAAACTTGCAGGCATTCCACAGCTTGGTGATGAAGCGGCGTGCGATCTGCAGCTCATCGGCGTCGAAGAAGGTGTCTGTGCCCAGCCGTGCATTGGTCGCCCAATAGCGCAGCACATCAGCAGAATGGGTGGCGATGAGCGTGGCAGGGTCGTTGGCGCTGTTGTTTTTGCTCTTGCTGATTTTCTCGCCTTTTTTAGCCAGCACGAAGCCGCTAATCATCAGGTCATTCCACGGCAAGCCGCCGGTGTGATACCACGACCGCACAATCGTGTAAAACGTCCACGTGCGGATGATTTCGTGCGCGTGCGGGCGCATGCCCATGGGCACCGGCCCACCGGCTAGCTCGTTGATTTGCGGCGTGATGGAGCTGGTCGCCCAGGTATCAAACACCGCGCTTTCGGGCGTGAAGTTGCTGCAGCCACAGGCGCATGTGCCTTCGCAAGCGGTTTCGAGCGGGTTCACGGGCAGCTGCTCGGCGCTGGCGAAGGCAGGGGCTGCGCAGTCTGCGCAATACCACACGGGGAAGGGCACGCCGAAGTAGCGCTGGCGCGAAATGCACCAGTCCCACTTGAGGTTTTCGACCCATGCGTTGTAGCGATTCTGCATGTTGGCAGGGTACCAGTTGATTTTATCGCCCAGCTCAAGGAACTTCTCGCGGTCGGTCATCACGTCGATGTACCACTGGCGCGAGGGGATAATCTCCACGTGCTTGCCGCAGCGCTCGTGTGTTTGCACGGCATGGGTGATGTTCTCGCTCTTCACCAGCAAGCCTTGCTCGTCCAGCATGGCGATGATTGTCTTGCGGGCTTTGGTCACATACATCCCGCCGATGTGCGGCACGTCGTCTGCGATGTGACCGTTTGGCATCATCACGCGGCGATAGTCCAGCTTGTGCGTGAGATACCACTCCACGTCGGTTTGGTCGCCAAACGTGCAGCACATGACCGCGCCGGTGCCTTTGTCGATGGCAACTTTCTCGTCCGTCAAGATGGGCACATCATAGCCATATAGCGGCACAGTTGCCTGCTTGCCCACCAGATGCGTGTAGCGCGCGTCGTCCGGGTGCACGAACAGGCACACGCAGCCAAACAGCAGCTCGGGGCGTGTGGTGGCGATGTGCAGTGGATTGCCCTCCACCATGAAGGGGATGGTGTTGAAGGTGCTGGCGGCATCTGCGCTGTCAAGCTCCGCTTGCGCGATGGAGGTCTGGCACTCCACGCACCACAACACGGGCGATTCTTTTGCATAGGCTTTGCCCTTTTGCACAAGATCCAAGAATAGCTTTTGCGAAAGCGCCATGGTTTGCGGGCTCACCGTTTGGTAGCACAGTTCCCAGTCTGCGCTCACGCCAAGGCTCTGCCACAGCGCCTTGAACTCGTCCTCATACTTCGCAGCCGTGGCGGCGCATGTTTCGATGAACTCGCTGCGTGGCAAATCTTTGGCGAGGATGCCTTGCTCGCGCTCCACGAGGCGTTCGGTGGGCAGACCGTTGTCATCAAAACCAAAAGGGTAAAAAACATTGTAGCCCTGCATGCGGCGAAAGCGGGCAATCATCTCGGCCTGCACATAGCTGAACAGGTGACCGATGTGCAAGCTGCCGCTGACCGTTGGCGGTGGCGTGTCGATGGCATATACCTCGCCCGGCGCGGCTTTGTTGAATTTGTATACGCCGTGGTCGTTCCACAGCTGTTGCATTTGCGGCTCAATTGCCTTGAAGTCGTAGCGTTTTTCCATGGGCTTGTCCTCGCGCTTCTCAAAATAGTATATTATACTATTATAGCGCGGATTAGCGATGGTGTCAAGTAGTTGTTGACAGTTTACGCGCGATTTGATATAATGGACTTATCAAATGCACGGGGGTTTCGCATGAATTATCCGACTATCATCATCCATGGCTCCGGCATGTCTGATGTGTTTTTGCACTGCGCCCAAGGTGAGCGCGTCACAGGCAGCGATGGTCGCCATGTGCGCGGCGGCTTTGGCGGGCTTGGCAATATCATTGACCACAAGCCGCTGCTCAAACGTGTTGCGCCGCGTGCAGTGCTTAGTCTACTGTTTCGGCACGATGCAGGGCTCAGCCGCAGCCTTCGCCGCAGGTTGAGCAAAGCCTTGGCGGACGCGCATTATCAGTACGACAACCATGGTCGCCACCGCAAGAATTTTCGCGCGGTGGCTTTGCACCGCATGGGCGGAACAACGCCCACTAGCTTTGCTGAGTTGCCTGAAGAAAACCTGGGTTATGTCTATCGCATGGTGCCCATGCAGCGCATCGCAGAGGGTCTCGGCGCTGACCGCATGTATTATTTCGCCTACGACACCATGGGCAACCACGCCGATGTGGTGGACGAATTGCATCAGTTCATTCAAGATGTGCTGGCTAAGCATGGCGCGGACAAAGTCAACCTCATGCCCATGAGCTTGGGCGGCACGCTGATGAACGCCTTGGCGGAGTATTACCCTGCGGTGCACAAGCAACTGCACAAAGTGCTGTATTTTGTGCCGGCGTTCAATGGCTCTGTGGTGGTGGGCGACATCTTCCTTGGTCGCTTGACTATTTTCGACAAACAAAAGCGGCTCGCCATGCTGCGCAAGCAGTCCAAAGCGGGCGCATTTGTGCTGCGGCTGATGCCCGAGCGGGCGGTGCAGCGCAGCCTTGATGTTGCGCTTGAGGGCACAGTGGGCGGATTGTTCAGCCGCGCGACGATGCTGTGGGCGCTGCTGCCGCAAGAGGATTACGCCGAGGCGAAAGCACGTTGGCTCAATGATCCCGCGCTTGCGCCGCTCAAAGAGCAAACCGACCGCTACTACAAAGCGCAGGTGAATGCCACGCGAAACATCAAAGCGATGCAGGCGCAGGGCGTGCAGCTATACAACATCAACGAATACAACACCCAGCTGCCGAGCCTCGTGAACAGCAGCGAGCGGGTCAACGCCGATGGTATCATCGACCTGCACTCTACCTCCATGGGTGCCGCCAGCGCAGGGCACAACACCCTGCTGCCAGCCGACTACTTAGCCAAAGCTGACCCGGCATACATCTCGCCAGACGGCATGGTTGATGCTGCCACCGGCGCGCTGCCGAACACCACCTGGTACTTCAAAGGGCTGCATCATGATCGTACATCCAAGGATGAACGACTTCTTGCGCTGGCAGCGGAAATCATGTTGAGCCCTCAACCCATCACATGCCAAACGGCAGCCCCTGACTTCCCGCAGTACATGTAGGCATGCCGCAAGGCATCCATGGGTTGCCCAGACAGGTGGGTGGCATGCCAAACCCCGGCACGCCGAGCATGCCACCGGGCATGCAAAAGGGAGGGACGCAGTTGCCGCCGAAGGTTTGCGTGCCCGAGCCGGGCATCACCACGCCGTTGACGGTCGTCCAAGTGGTGTTGGTTGTCATAGCAGCCTCCAATTTTTGGTTTTTTCCCCAGTATATGTCGCATAATGCTTGACAGGTGCGGCAAAATAGAGTAGAATAAAGTGTGTGAGTTGGCTGGGCAGTCGCGCGTGGCGTGTGAACGCTAAGTGAGGAAAGTCCGGGCTGCACAGGGCAAGGATAACGGCTAACGGCCGCCGAGGGCAACCTTAGGGAAAGTGCAACAGAAAGAAACCGCCCCGCAAGGGGTAAGGGTGGAAAGGCGAGGTAAGAGCTCACCGGCGCGCGGGGAACCGCGCGGCCCTGCAAACCCTATCCGCAGCAACAGCGACCGAGGGTGTGCGTGAAATCGCACAGCGTGCCCTGCGCAAACCCACCCTCAACGGCTGGCAAAGATGTGCGTAGCAATGCGCGCACAAGATAAATGATGCCTTCAATGACAGAACCCGGCTTACAGGCCAACTCGCTTTTTTGTAGGGGACGCGCCCCTGCGCGTCCCGTGAAGTTTCATCAAAATCCCGGGCGGCACAGGGGTGCCGCCCCTACAGGCTGTGTCCTATTCCAGTTTTGTGGGAGGATATGCTATGAAGAAATTGCTTGTCATCGCGCTTTTGCTGGCGTTGGTGTTGGCTGCATGCACCGTGCCCGGGCGACAGCCTGTGGTGCTTGAGCAACCGCCCGCCGAGTTTGACCTTGCTGAATTGATGCAGATGGACTTGTCGCCGTACATCACGTTGGGGCAGTATTTAGGCGTGGCAGTGGAAATTGATGATGGTAGCTTTGCATGGCACGAAAATCGGCGCAGATCCTTTCGAGCTGCGTTTGAAAACGCAAATATACACGATTTGCCGGATTGGATTGCACAAGCGCGTGAGTCGTTTGGATTTGTGCCATGGTGGTATAGTTATTATATGGAGTTTGACGAAGACCCGCTATATCGGCAGTGGAACATGGAAGAAGACTTGCAGTACCGGACACTTTTATTCATTTTGGCAGTGGCGCAACAAGAACATTTTTCGATAACAGCAACCGATGAAGAATTTATCGCTTGGCAAACCGAAAATTGGATTCGCTTTTCAGAGCATGAAGAAGTGCGACAATGGGAAATTGATGAAGTTGGTGGTGGGGAAGGTTTTCGGGCAAACAACGATATTCACGCCTTTTTGGTTTCTTTTGTGCAAACACTAATTGTGGAACACGCGGTACCGCTATGAACACACACCTCATCGAAAAACTCTGGCTGGCGTTCTTCCCGCGCCGCTGCTGCTGGTGCACTGGCGTAACCGCGCCCGCAGACATGCTCTGCCCCGACTGCGCCGAAGAAGCAGAAAAATCCCGCTATGATTCGACTGATGACGTGGTCGCCTGTTTTACCTACCACTGCCGCGCCCGCCACATCTTTTTGCGGCTGAAGTTCCGCGGCAAACGCAATCTGGCGCACAGCATCGGCTATGCCATGGCAGATGCCCTGCACGAAGCCGAACTTGCCGATAACGATCTGCTCTTTTGCGCCGTGCCCATGACCGCCGCACAGGTCAAGGCGCGCGGCTTCAACCAAAGCGAACTGCTCGCCCGCAGTGCCGCACGTTGGCTCAATTGCGAGCACGCACCTGCTCTGTTGCGCAAAGCGCGCGAAACCGAGATTCAGCACGACCTACCTGCCCTGCAGCGTGCGCAAAACGTTGCGGGGGCTTATGCTGTTGCCGCGCCCGAACTCGTGGCCGGGCGGCGCATCGTGCTGTGCGACGACATTTGCACCACGGGTGCTACCATGCAGGCTTGTGCGCATATGTTGGAACAAGCCGGTGCTGCGCAGGTGATTAAGCTGGCTTATTTGCGCACGGAGCTTTCTGCGGAAAAACTAACCTAAGCAAGGAGGGATGTAGCCATCGCAGGCTTACAAATTGGCGTTGATCTTGGCACCACATCCATCCAGGTGTATGTGAAGGGCCGCGGCATTGTGATGCAAGAAGCCTCCGTGGCCGCCCTTGATGCCAAAACCGGGGACATTCTCGCGCTGGGCAACGCCGTGAAAGGCATGGTGGGGCGCAACAATAGCGACAACTTGCGCGTGGTGCATCCCATGCGCGACGGCGTGATCAGCGACTTCACCGTGGTGCACACCATGGTGTCGCACTATCTGAAAAAACTGTGCGGGCGGCGCTTGTTCAAGCCGTCGGTGATGATTTGCATGCCCTCGGGCGTGACGGAACTGGAGAAAGCCGCCATCCTCGAACTTGCTCTGGCCTGTGGCGCAGGGCGCGCTTGCTTGGTAGACGAACCCCTCGCCGCCGCACTAGGTGCAGGGCTGAACATCAACCCGCTTGGCGGGCAAATCGTCGTGGACATCGGCGGCGGCACCACCGACGTGGGCGTGTTCACCATGGGTAGCACGGCGGTGTCGCGTAGTCGTCGCGTGGCAGGCAATGTGCTGGAGGATTCCATCGCGCGTTATCTGCGGCGTGAGCGCAACATGCTGGTGGGTCAGCTGACGGCCGAGGAAATCAAAAAACGGGTGGGCTGCGCACGCATTCGCCCGGCCGAGCTCGCCATTTATGCCCGCGGACAGGATTATCTCAGCCGCCTGCCGGTGCGCTTTGAGGTGACCTCCACCGAAGCCTACCTCGCCATGCGCGAACACTTGGCGGACATCGTGGATGTGGTTGCCGAAACCTTGGAGGAAACCCCGCCCGAAATGGCAGGCGACATCTTTGAGCAAGGTGTGATGCTCACCGGCGGCGGTGCGCTGCTGCGTGATCTTGACGTACTGCTGGAGCAAGAGCTCGGGCTGCCTGTGTATGTGGCGGAGCGACCGGTACAGTGCGTGGCGCTGGGCATGGGTATTCTCATGGAGCGACCGGATATTTTGGCCGAGAATGGCTATGCCTACCGCACCGACGACGACATCGGTGTGTTTGACATGCGCAGGAATTATTAGGAGAATTGATATGCTGGTTGTGGGGAAGATAGATGTTGCGATGTTTCAAGCGTTTGCAACAAACATAAAAACCGATGAAGTAATTCTCACAGAGACGCAAGCAAAGCATGTGCAAGAAAAGCACCCCGAGGCATATCAGCGTTACTTAGGATGTTTAACGGATATTTTGCAGTCCCCCGATTATATTCTGCGCGACCCGAAGCATGAGGACACTGCACTCGTTATCAAACGCTATCAACACAACGCTGAAGTGATTCTTCGCCTTTGCACAGACGATAGCGGAAGAAAGAACTCCATCATCACGTTTTGGCAAATCAAAGAGGCACGACTGCAGCGATACTTGCTGACGCACGAAGTCCTCTACGAAAACACTTGACATCTGTTCTTAGATATGATATAATATAGTTACACTACATATAATAGCAATGGGATGGTGAGGTGGACAACGGCATCCACACGCCGCTGGTATGACAGGGTTTTAGCGAACCCGAGAGATGCAGGTACAGCCGGACCTGCCACCATCCTTTCTATGAAACAAACAGCCCTCCTCACGGAAGGCTGTTTGTTTGCTTCTAAACTCCACCCCGCCCGCATAATCATGCAGTGATGACATTGACATGCGGAAAGGTGTGGGCTAAATATGTTTGTTTATTCGGTGCGCTCAAAGAGAGTTAAGAATGTGGTGCTGGCGGTTGCGGGGGTGGCGGCGATCATCGCGCTGCTGTTGCTCACGCGCGGCACGAGCCTCACGGCAGGCAGCAACGCCATGCGCACAACGGCATCCACCGCGCAAGAGCGCCAAGCGTTTCTGGAACAGTTCGGCTGGGAAATCAGCGAAGACCCCATTGAGGTCAGCGAAATCATCATTCCCGCCGAGTTTGACGAAGTATTCACGCGCTACAATGAGATCCAGCTTGCGCAAAACTTCGACCTCACCGACTTCCAAGGCCGCCGCGTCAAACGCTGGACCTACGAAGTCCTCAACTACCCCGGCTATGAAGGCCGCAGCGGCGTGGTGCAGGCGAACCTCATCATCGACCGCGGCGTCGTCATCGCCGGCGACATCCTCTCCCTAGAACTCGGCGGCTTCCTCCACGGCTTTGAACGCCCCGCCGCAGTGGTGGGCGAGTAAGCACGCTGTTCTTTTTCTTGAAAGAAAAAGAACCAAAAAGAACTTTGGTCGCTTCGCGATGTTTGATTATAATAATAGCAAGCCCCCATTCTCTGCGTTGCAGTGAGTGGGGGTTTATCCTATCTTAATCGTCCACCGCGAAGCGGCTAAAGTTTTTTGCGCAACTTTTTTTCAAAAAAGTTGCAAAACTAGTGCGGGATGAGCGTAATCAAAAAGCCCAGCACGATGCCTGCCATCATCACGATGGTGGGCATGCGGCTTTTGGTGGTGGTGATGGTGTGCGGCAGCATCTCGCCGAAGACGACGTAGAGCATCGCGCCGCCCGCAAAGGCGAGGGAGAACGCCAGCGCAACGTCGCTGATGCCACCTAGCCACAGACCGATGAGCGTGCCGATGATGGTGGTGAAGCCGGTTAGCAGCGTGAGCAACACAGTTTTGATGCGCCCCAGCCCGCCGGAAATCAGCGGTGTTGCCATGGCCATGCCCTCGGGGATGTTGTGCAGCGCGAGCATGACGGCCAAGATGAAGCCCAGTGAACTGTCGGCGCTGTGCTCGGCGGCACCCATTGCCATGCCCTCGGGAATGTTATGGATGGCCAGAGCGATCATCATCACAATGCCGGTGCGCAGCATGATGTTGCGGCGCGCGTGGGCATCATTTTGTGCAATGTTCTTGCGTTTTTCGGTGAATTTATCCAGCAAAACGCTGGTGAGCCATACCATGGCCGCGCCCGCAGCCAGCCCTAAAATCGCTGTCCACGCCCCGCCGTATTCGTATGACTCGGGGATGAGTTCCAGCAGCACAATAGCAATCATCACGCCGCCCGCTAGTGCCAGCAATGCGCTGACCATTTTCTCGCTTTTTCGTCCTAACATGGCACTGAGCATCCCGCCCAATCCCATGCCGAGCACGCCAACCAAGGCACTAAGCCAAAGGATGTGCATGCTCATCAGTGCTTGCATGACCTGTGCTCCTCAAGGTACTGTTTGATGGCAGCGAAGCTTTGCTCGCTCAGTACGTGTTCAATTTTGCAAGCGTCAGCGTGTGCGATGTTGGGCTCAACGCCCATGGCAATCAGCCAGCCGGAGATGACAACATGGCGCTCGTGCACGCTTTCGGCCACCGCACGCCCGCTTGCTGTTAGCAGTATATGCCCGCTATCGACCGTGACGTGCTTGGACTCGCGCAAGTTTTTCAGCGCGATGCTCACGCTGGGCTTGCTGAAGCCGAGCGCATTTGCCACGTCGATCGCACGCACCGGGGCGCCATCGCGGCTGAGCACATAGATGGTTTCCAGATAATTTTCGGCCGATTCGGGGATGTTCATCATGTCAGTCCTAACTGTCCTACCATTTCTTTGGTTTTCATTTCAAGCAGCTTGCTCACGCCTTCTTCCTGCATCGTCACGCCGTACAGCATGTCGGCTTCTTCCATCGTGCCGCGGCGGTGCGAGATGAGAATGAACTGCGTGTTCTTCGTCATGCGGCGCACATAGCGAGCGTAGCGCGTGACGTTCACGTCATCGAGCGCGGCCTCTACTTCGTCGAAAATGCAGAACGGCGCAGGTGTGGCTTTGAGGATCGCAAACAGCAGCGCGATGGCCGCAAGCCCCTTTTCGCCGCCCGAAAGCAGGTCGATGTTTTGCACGTTTTTGCCGGGCGGTTGCACGCGAATCTCAATGGCGCTTTCCAGCACGTGCAGCGGCTCGTCCATCACCAGCGCTGCTTGTCCGCCGCCGAACAGGTCTTGGAAAGTCTGCCCGAAGTAGCGGTTAATCTTCGCAAAGTGCTCGTGGAAGCGCTCGCTCATCTTGCCGGTGAGCTCGGTGATCATGCGGGCGAGTTCGTCGCGGCTTTGCTCGATGTCCGCCACCTCTTGGGCGAGGAAATCATAGCGCTCGCGCACTTCCTTGTACTCCTCAATTGCGCCCACATTGATGTGCCCCAGCGCGCGGATTTTCCCGGCAACTTCGTTGAGCTCAATGCTTGCGGTGGTGGGGTCGTCGAGCGTGTAGCCCTGCATTTCGGCTTCGCGCGGGGTGATTTCGTAGTCGTCATAGAGTTTGGCGGCAGCGGAATCCAAGGCATGCTGTGCAGCGGCGCGGCGTTCTTCTTGGCGAGCCAAGTCGCCGCTGAACTTCTCACGCTGCTCAAGGTGCAGTTTTTCTTCGCGGCGCATGGTTTCGGCCTGCGCCTGCAAGTGCTCGCGCTGAGCGGCCAGTTCCTGCACCGCGAGTTTGCCTTGTTCGGCTTGCTCGCGCAGCTGCACCACGCTTTCTTGCAGCGCAACAATCTGCGCCTGTGTGTCGAGGTTCGCTTGCTCCAGCTGCTCTTGCTCGGCCAGCAGTTCATTGTCGTGCCCGGTTTGCCCAAGCTTGCGCTGGCGCAACCCCGCAGCGAGCTCTTCGCGAGCCTCCACGTCTTTTTCCACCGCAAGCAGCTCCAGCCGCAACGCGGATTCCCCTTGGCTGAGCCGCTCGCGTTCATGCGTGAGCGCTTGCAGTTGTGCCAGCAGCTGCACATGCTCTTCTTCCAGTGAGTGTTTATCGCTCTGCAGCGCCTGCGCCTGTTCGTCGTTCATCTGGCGTGCCTGCTCAAGTTGCGTGATGCGCTGCTGTGCGGCGGCGAGTTCTCCTGCGCGGTCGTCTTGCGCGGCGTGCAGGTCTGCCAGACGCGTCTTCAGCGATTGCACCGCACTTTCCTGGCGAATCACTTCCTCCAGCGCGCGAGCGAGGTCGCCCTGCAAGCCCGTGCAGGCGGCTTGCGCTTCGGCGGCTTCTTCGGTGAGCTTTTTCGTGCGCTCGGCTTGCTCGGCGAGCGTTTTCTCTTGCTCGGCGCAGTCTTTTTGCAGGCGAGCAATCTCACTGGCACGGCTCAAGATGCCCGCACCCTGCCCGCGCGAACCACCAGTCATCGACCCGCCGGGGTGAATGACCTGCCCGTCCAGCGTGACGATGCGCAAGCGGTTGTTGTATTGCCGAGCCATGGCGATGGCGCTGTCCATGTCCTCCGCCACCACGATGCGACCCAGCTGTGCGGCAATCACCTGTGCGTATTTCGCGTCGGTGCGCACCAGTTCGTTGGCCATGGCGACGAAACCGTCGCAGTTGTCAAGTCCCTTTTCGGTGAAGGGCTGCGCCTTAATCGCGTTGAGCGGCAGGAACGTGGCACGCCCCGCGCCTGCGCGTTTGAGATACTCAATGCTGCGCTTGGCCTCGGCTTCGGTGTCCGCGATGATGAACTGCAGTGCCGCGCCCAGCGCCGTTTCAATGGCCGCGCTGTACTTCGCGTCCACGTCGATGCGCTGGCTCAACGTGCCGTGCAGCCCACGCAGGTTGCCTCGCTGGGACTCCTTCATCACCGCACGCACTGCGCCCGTGTAGCCCTCCATGTTCTGCTCGAGGTCCTGTAGCATCTTCGCTTTGGCGCGCGCTTGGCCGAGCTGATTCTGCGTGCGGGTGAGCTGCGCCTGGGCTTCTTCGGCCTTGGCGGCGCGGTTCTCTGCCCGCAGTTGATAGCCCTGCAGGCTGTTTTGTGCGCTGGTCACGTCCTCGCGGTGCTGGTTGAGCAGCGCACTGGCCTGCGCGAGCGCATCTTCGCTTTCTTGCACCAAGCTTGCACCTGCGGTTTCGGCTTGTGTGAGCGCATCTATGCGCTGGTTGAGCTCCGCCATGGAGCTATCGGACGCCGACTGCGCAATGTTGCGCTGGGCGATTTCTTCGGTGATTTCCTTTGTGCGCCGAGCGATGGCATCGGCTTGCGTTTGCAACTGTTGCCCATGATTTTGCTGCTGCTCGGCTTGCTTGTCCATGTGCAGCAGGGTTTCGCGCTTGCCTGCCATGTCGCGCCGCAAGCTGGAAATTTCCGCCAACACAGCGTCCATTTCGTCCTCAAGTTGTTGCTGTGAATCAGCTGTGTGCGAACGATCCCGCGCAATGCGTTCGATGGCAGCGCTGTTGTGTTCGAGCGTGTTTTGCAGCACGTTGATTTCGCCTTCCTGCCGCAGAGCTTGCTGCTCGGTGTTCGCGCGCACAAAGCGCATTTCGTCCATCTGCCCGGCAAGCTCGTCAATCTGCGCCACCAGCTTGCCAATCTCATCGTCAAAGGCAGCCAGTTCTTGCTGGCAGTTGTCGTATTCCGCCTGCGCTTTGGTGATTTTATGGTCCTGCTCGCGCAGTGCCGCGGTGGACTGCTCAATGGTATGCAACGCCAAGCCGATTTCCAGCTTGCGGCGCACATCTGCCAGCACGAGGAACTTTTCGGCTTTTTCTTTTTGGTTGCGCAGGGGTTCCACGCGGCCTTCCAGCTCCAGCAGAATATCTCGCAGGCGCACGAGGTTTTCCTCAGCCTGTGCGAGCTTCTTCAGCGCAGCTTCGCGGCGATAGCGCGACTGCGAAATCCCCGCGGCTTCTTCCAGCATCTCGCGCCGCTTGTGCGACTGCGATGACACCAGTTCCGCCACGCGACCTTGCCCCACCAGGGAGTAGCCATCGCGTCCCAGCCCGGTGTCCATGAACAGCTCATGCACGTCTTTCAGGCGCACACTTTTGCCGTTGATGAGGTAGTCGCTGTCGCCGCTGCGATACAGCTTGCGCGTGACGGACACATCGTCGGAATCACTGGGCAGACGGCGGTCTTTGTTGTTCAAGTGCAGCGTGACTTCTGCCAGCCCCAGCGCACGGCGTTCCATTGTGCCGCTGAAGATGACGTCTTCCATCCGGGCTCCGCGCAGCTGCTTGGTGGATTGCTCGCCCAGCACCCAGCGCACAGCATCGCTCACGTTGCTTTTGCCGCTGCCGTTGGGGCCCACCACGCAAGTGATGCCGGAGCCGAAGTCCAGCCGGGTTTTATCGGGGAATGACTTGAAGCCGTGAATTTCCAGGGCGGTAAGATGCATGGTATGTCCTTGTCTTGTATGTAGTGTAGTACACCTATTATACCACGAAATCAAGCGCTTGGCAAGCCCTAAAACAGTGCACTACGAAATTGCGCAAACGCACTGGGCAGCGCGTAGTCCCGCGCCAGCTCATCGCGCGTGACCCACACCAAGCCGTCATCATCAAGCGGCGCGCAAAGCGTGAGTTTCCGCGCTGTCATGTGCCACTCAATGTGCGTGAAGATGTGCACAGCAGAACCCGCGTCTTCGTCATGTAACACAAGGGCAGGGGAGAGGTCGAAGGCCTCGGGCAGCTCCCACAGCCCAGCAAGCAGACCAGTCGGCGGGCGGCGGCGCAGCGCAACTTTATCCCCACGGCGCAGGATGAACAGCTGCCTGTGCTCGATGCGCCGCGGCTTTTTCGCGGGCTTCACGGGTAGTTCGTTCGCGAGGTCTTGCAGGTGAGCGATGCAGTCATCATGCCACGGACAGCTCGCGCAAAGTGGTCGCCCACGTGGGATGCACACCAGCGCGCCAAGTTCCATCAGCGCTTGATTGAACACACCCGGCGCATCGCTCGGCATCACCGCCTGCAGGCGCGCGGCGAACTCACGGCGGGTTTGCGGCAGCGTGACATCCGCGTAGTCGCCCCACAGGCGCGCCAGCACACGCAGCACATTGCCGTCGATGGCAGGCGTGGACACGTCAAACGCAAGCGAGGCAATCGCTCCGGCGGTGTAGTCGCCGATGCCCGGCAGGCTGCGCAGCTCTGCTAGGGTGCGGGGCAGCTGCCCGCCATGTTCGCACACGATGACCTGTGCGGCTTTCTTCAAGTTGCGTGCACGGGAGTAGTACCCGAGGCCTTCCCATATCTTCAGCAGGCGATCGTCGTCAACGCATGCTAAGTCGTGCACGGTGGGCAAAACCGCCAAAAAGCGCGCGTAGTAGCCTTTCACGGCTTCCACGCGCGTTTGTTGCAGCATGATTTCGCTTATCCAAATTGCATAGGGGTCGCGGGTTTGCCGCCAGGGCAGGTCACGCTTGTGTTGCGCGTACCAGTTGACGAGCAGGTGGGATTGTTGGTGCGTCATGGTTAGTCCTCGTAGTGTCCTTTGCAGGAAACGATAATGATGGTGTTGTTTTCATCTTGCGTGTACACCAAACGATTTTTTTCATCAATGCGGCGGCTCCAGCCTTTTTGGTAACGCAAAGGTTCAGGCTTGCCGATGCCATCTGCAACGCCGTTGCGGCGAATATCTTTTAGGAGTAATTTGATTCGCTTTTTCGTCTTTCGGTCAATATCATCCCATTCGTCGTATTGCTGCATGGCTTTATCATTGAATAAAAAAGGCATCTTGTAAGTCCTCGTCGTCTTCTATATCGCTGAAATCAATGTCCACTTCGGTTAGCTGACCTGCTTGCACTTGTGCAAACGCTTCATCAAGCATGGTCAAATAAGCCGCGTTGCGTTTAGCTTTTTCCAGTTGACGATAAGTCTCCATATCAAGTATTACCGCATTGCGTTGCGCCTTGCGCGTCACAATCACGGTTTCGCCTTGCGCCACTTGGTCAAGATATTCTTTAAATCGTGCACGCACGGTGGAATAGTTTGCTGCGATCATGTTGCCACCTCCTTGTTGTACAATATATTGTACCATAATATCTTATGCCTGTCAAGCAAAAAAATCCCCCTGCCGCTTGGCAAGGGAACTTTTACAGGCTAGTCATGGCGCTCCTTACATGTGCAAAGTTGGCGCACTGTTGCTCAAATAACTTGCGGGCTGTGCGGCCAGTTCGCTGTCAACCAAACAAACCACATCGCGGCAATGCCCGCCTGCCAAACGCACACGACGCTGCAGCATGGCGCGCGCGTGCCCAAAGAGCTTCGTCTTGTTGCTCACAATGCAGGTCACGGCGTGACCGGTGAGGTCGCAGCGGTAGAGAAACTCGTTGCACTGCGCGCTGGGCACAAACAGCTTGAGCGAATCAACCAAAATGATGTGGTTGTATTGGGAAAAGTCGATGTCGAGCGGTGCCAAACGGATGCCGCGACCCGCAATGGCGCGATAGTACGCGCCAAGGGAATCAATGCCGGGACGTCTTTTGTGGCGCGCGCGCAGCCGGTGAACATCAACGTCATCGTTTGCCGCGGCCTCACACATGGCGCACACGGCGGGGCGGTTGCTGTGATAAATCAGCAGGGTTTTCATGCAGGTTCTCCTTTTCCTGTTGCGCTGCCTAGCCTTCGCAAACGCCAAGCAGCCATTCGGTAATGGTGTCGTACACGAGGTGCCTTTCCGATTCTTGCAGAATTTCGTGCCGCATGCCCGGGAAGGTGCGGCATTTCACGCGGTTGCAGCCGGCCTTGCGCAGGCGGCTGGCGGTTTGTTCTGTGCCGCGCCCGAAGTCGCTCATGGGGTCATCAGCGCCGGACAAAAACAGCATGGGGAACTGGTATGGCATGGAGGTGATCCACCGTTGGCGGCAAACCGCCTTTTGCAGCGCAAAATAGTCCAGCATGCCTTGCGCGGAGGGCGAAAACGCACAATGCGCATCAGCCAGATATTCGTCCACCTTGTCTTGGTCGCTGTTGAGCCAATCTGCCGGTGTGCGCTGCTCAAAGCGTTGGTTGAACGTGCCAAAGGCGGTGTTTTGCAGCAATGGCGCGGCATATTGCTCGCCACGCACCGCAACGATGAGCCTCGCCAGCGCAGTGGTGGCAGGGGCGGCGGGGTTTCGCGTGCCGCTGCCGCAGAATATCGCGCCTGCGAGCACCTTGCTGTTGCGGCGGCAATAATCCCGTGCCAAAAACGAGCCCATGCCTTGCCCCAGGATGAAAATCGGCAGCTGGCGCGGATAAGTGTCGCGCATCAGCTCGGTCATGCGGTGTAGATCGCGCAGCAAGTTTTGGCGGCCGTGTTCTTTGCCGAAAAAACCCGGCAGTTTTTCGTCGCCCGATTGCCCATGACCGGGCAAATCCATTGCCCACACATCAAAACCTGTTTGGTTGAGCGCTTGAGCAAAGTCGGCATATCGCTCGCCGTGGTCGGACAAGCCGTGTATCACTTGCACCGCGCCGCAGGCTTTTCGCCCGCTAAACCAGCAGCGGTAATGCACATCGCCCAACCCGGTGGTGGAGCGAAATGCGCCTTGTGTTCGTTTTATCATCGTGACTCCTGTCAGTTGCTTGGTAATATTATATCATATTCTTGGCGAAATTGGTAGCCCTTGCTGTGCAATTTGCCTATTTTCGTAGCAATGCACAAAAAAACTGGTGCAAAATGGAACGAAAAACGCCCTTCACTTGTCCGTTTCCGCGATTTTCGCGCAAAAATTTGGCAGTGTAAAGGCGTGGGACTTGTCAGGCGCTGTTTCGCACGAAGCCACGACCCTTGTCGAAGCTTGTCACATCGCCGCCGGCGATCATCTGCGCCAGCAAATTCCCCATGGCCGTGGCCTCAACCGGACCTGTAGCAACCTGCTTGCCGCTATATTGCGCGGTCAGTGCGTTGAGGTGACCGTCTTGGCTGCCGCCGCCGATGATGTGGATGGTGTCGTATGTTCGCCCGGTGAGCGCCTCGATGCCGCGTGCCGTTTCGGCGTAGCAACGCGCCAGCCCGTGATAGACGGCGGAAATCACATCCCCCAGCGGCAGTTCGGGCATGCCAAGCTTCTGGCGCACGGCGTCGGTCATGCTAGCGGGCGTGTTGAAGGCTGCGTCGCGCACGTCGAGCTCGCCCACAAAGCTGCTTTCTTGCGCGAGGGCGATCACATGCTCAAAGCGGCGCAGTTGGCGGGGGTGTTCGCGCTTGATGGACTGCAGCATCCACAGCCCCATTATGTTGCGCAACAGGCGGATCTTCCCGTTTGCGCTGCCTTCGTTGGTGAAGCCGAGCGCCCGCGCTTCTTCGCTGCACAGCGCTTGATCCAGCTCGGTGCCCATCAAGCTCCATGTGCCGCTGGAGATATACAAGGCATCGCCAGTATGCGTTTCAAACTCGCGCAATTCTTTCTCGCGGGCCACTGGTGCATCACTAGATGAAATGTATGCGCGCGAACTGCTCGCCGCAGGCGCGGGGCAAGCAGCCACCGCACTTGCCGTATCATGTGTGGCGGGCAGCACCACGCCGCAACTGAAGCCCACCTCCTTGGCGATTTCGGGCTTGAGCTCACCCACTGGCGTGCCGGGCTTGTGCAGCGGCGCAAACAGCTGCTTGGGATAGCCCAGCGCGTCGATGATGCCCCAGTCCCAGTCGCCGGTGGCGGCGTTCACCAGACCCGTGGTGGTCGCCATGGTGTATTCTCGGCGCATTTCGCCCGTCAGCCGCCAATGCAGATATTCCGGCAGCATCAGCATGTGCGCGGCTTTGTTCAAGCGACCGCTTTGCTTGTCGTCCCACAGCTGATAGATGGTGTTGAAGTCATTTTGCGCAATGCCGGTGGCGGCATAGAGCTGCTCGGGCGGCACAACGGCATGCACCGCAGCTTGCGCGTTTGCGCCGCGTGCATCGCGGTAGGCGTGTGCGGGCCAAAGCTCTTTGCCCTTGCTGTCTAGCAGAACATAGTCCACGCCCCAGGTGTCCACGGCGATGCTCGTGGGGACGAAACCTAGGGTGTTGCAGCGGCGCAGACCGTTCACCACTTTTTGGAACAACCGCTCGGCGTCCCACACAAGCTTGCCGTCACGTTCTTCAAAGCCGTTGTCAAAGCGGTAGATTTCGCGCAGCTGCAGCTTGCCGTCTTCCAGCCAGCCCAGCACATGCCGCCCCGACGACGCGCCGATGTCTACTGCGAGGTAATAGTTCATGGTTGCTCTCCTTGTGACCCCCACCGTCACGCTAACGCGTGCCACCTCCCCCAAGGGGGAGGCATCAACTGTGCGGGTTGGATTTAATCAGATGTTTTTCGAGTTTTCAAGTTCTCGAGATAAAATTTACGCAGGGGGCTCTGTGCCTCCCCCTTGGGGGAGGTGGCACGCGTTAGCGTGACGGTGGGGGCAGCATCAAGCCCTCTTCTTATAGATAATCCCCAGCGCAATGCCAGCCAGTGCAAGGCTGCCGCCAAGCGTGATGAGGATCATCAGCGCCTGCACGGGCGCAAAACGCAACGGCGCGGCAGTGAGCTCCTCGCCCGCAAACCGCAGCGGCGCGGGCACTTCCTCTTCTGCGGGGATGACCGTGAACGCCAAGCGGCGCGTCTCCCGCGTGGGCACGGGCAGCTCACGAATGAACTCCAGCTCAAGGGTGAATGGAAGCCGTTGCGTTGGTGCGAAGCTCTCGAACCGCAGGCGCACGGTTTCGCCCGGCCGCAGGGTAATGCGTCTGGGCAGCGGCACGTATAGCTCATGTCCATGCGCGGTGATGTCCAGCAGCGTTACTTCAAATTCCGACAAATTTTGCACCAACAGCAAGTCGCTGTCGCTGTCTGCGAACCCACACACCATTCCCGCAAAGCGCACATTCAAGCCGTCAACTGCTGTGGCGGAATGCCGAAACTGCGGGAAGCGCGGGTCGCTGTGCACGTCGGTGACGGCATCGCTAAACAGCAAATACCGCGTCAACTCGCGTGCATAACGGTCATGCGCAATTTGTCCGTGAAACTGCCCGCAGAAAAACCACGTGTGCATCGGCAGATAAGCGTAAGTCGCGTCGATCAGTCCGTCGGGTGAAACGTGCGGCGATGTGCCCATCCACGGCGCATGCCCGGGTTCGCGCGCAACCGCCCCGGTGGTGGAGCTGGTGTTGATTACAAAGTCGCTGTTGATGTTGCTGCCGCCCACCATGGGCAGCCCGTTGCCCGCTAAAATTGCCACACGCGTGCCGCTTTCTTGCACGCGGCGCAGAATCTCGCCGGCTTGCGGCATGATTTCGTGGTGCATCACGTCTGCGCGGCGAATGATCTCGGCGTGCGCAATGGGGTCAAGCTTGGCATCGCGCAGGCGGGCATAGTGCTCCGGCGGCGTGATATCCCAAAACGAGCCAAAGTGTGTGGCGAGGGGTTGCAGATAGACGCGAAACAGCTGCATGAAAATCGCGCTGAGTTGCGCGGTGTCTACGCGATGAAAGTGCGGCACGAACATCGTTTCGTGCTCAATGTAGGTCATGATGAACCGCAGCAGCAAGTTGGTGTTGAACACAAAGTGGCCGCTTTCCAGCAGGTCAACGGCGAGGTGTGAGCCGCGAATGGCAGGGGCGACGAGGATGACGCGGTCAATGTACCGCGACCCATGCAGGTGCAGGTATGCAAGCGCCTGTTGCCCGCCATGGCTCACCGCGATGATGTTCACGCGGTCGTGCCCGCTGTCTTCCAGCACCTGCGCGATGAACGCATGCAGATGCTCGGCGGTTTGCGTGTGGCTCAGCCGCCAGTCGTTGAAGAACTTGTAGATACTGCTGTGCGGGATGCCCAGGCTGTTGGCGATGGCGCGCTGGTTGCTCTGGTAGGTCTGTCCGCGTTGCTGCATCACGTCCCAGCGGAAGTCCCGCGCGTGCCCCTGCATCGGCCCGGTGGGATACAGCGGCAGACCGTCTGGTCCTAGCGCAATGCTGTCCAGCATCGGCGAAAGCTCGCCCAGCCGTGCCACCACTTCGTCGGCGTTGCCGCCAGCGTCAGCAATCAGCTGCGGCAGAATCTGTCCCAGCAGCTCGGCGATGGAACGCACCGCTGCGCCGTCAATCACCGGCGGCCACACTTGCAGCGGGTTGTCGCTGTCTGGGTGCAGATACAAGTGGCTGCCGCCATAGCCCGGCACAATGATCACGGGTGTGGGGTCAGCGGGCGCGTTTGCGCGTGTGGCGATGGGCAGCGCGGTCAACAGCACGAGTGCTAGCAGCGCTGAAAAAAACTGTTTGCTCATACTTATATTATAGCGGAAATGGCGAATAAAGTCAAGAAAAAACCTCTCCACACACGGAGAGGCTCTTTTGTTGCTACTTGAATTTGCGCTTGCGTGCAGCTTCGGATTTCTTTTTGCGCTTCACCGAAGGTTTTTCGTAGTGCTCACGTTTGCGCACTTCTTGAATGATGCCATCACGCGATGATTGCTTTTTGAAGCGACGCAGTGCGCTGTCCAAGCTTTCGTTTTCTTTCACGCGTACTGTACTCATGGGTTTTCCCTCCCCTCATCTGGCAAATGATGATTGTTTTTGCACAACGTATTCTATTATAACGCAAATGCGCGGGCTTGTCAACCCCAAATTTGCGAAAATACTATTTGCTTTTTGCGCGCGGCTGTTGTATAATTAAGGTAACGCCTAATCAGTAAGTATTTAAAATATGGAGGGAACTACCATGGTCAAACAAGCGATCGAACGCAAACGCCTGCAACATAGCCTCAACCAGCTGCTGCAAGCGGCCTATCAGCCCCTCGCTGCGCTGCAGTGCGACATGTGGCACACCCGCGAGCCCGTGCCATTTGCCGAGCGCACCAGCGGCAAGCACCGCAAGCTCAACATCGGCGACATTTGGGCGCAGGAAGTCTTTGACTGCGCGTGGATGCACGTCACCGGCCAACTGCCCGCGGACATCCGCCACGACGACCCCAGCCTGCGCTTTCTGGTTGACCTCGCCGGCGAAGGTCTCATCGTCAGCCCCACCGGCGAAGAGCTGCAGGGCATCACCCTGTGCAAGAGTGTGACGAACATCTTCACCGGCGATATGGGCAAGCGCGTGGTGCTGCCCCGCGGCGGCATCGTGGACGAAACCGGCAAGGTGGAGTTCTGGATTGACGCGGCCGCCAACGACCTCTTTGGCAACCGCCACGCCACCAAGTTCCATCGCTTTGCGCTGCGCCAGCTGCACATCGCCCGTGTGGACGAAGCCAAGCGCAAGCTCTACTATGACTGCGCGGTGCTGTTGGGCGTGTATGACGCTGACACCAAGTCAAGCTACAGCCAGGAAATCTTCGCCGCCGTAGCCAACGCGCTGCAAAGCGGTGACGGCAGCGCCCTGCAAGCCTATCTCGCCACGAAAAACGATGACCCCAACGCCTTCGAGTACAGCGCGCAAGGGCACTCGCACCTTGATCTCGCTTGGCTGTGGCCAATTCGCGAAACCAAGCGCAAGGGGGCGCGCACCTTCGCCAGCCAAATGATGAACATCGAGCGCTACCCCGAGTATGTGTTTGGGGCATCGCAGGCGCAACTTTACCTGTGGATGAAAGAGCAATACCCCGACATCTACGCCAAGGTTAAGGCGCTACACCAACAAGGCCGCTGGGACATCCAAGGCGCAAACTGGGTGGAGCCCGACAGCAACCTCATCAATGGCGAGTCGCTCATTCGCCAGTTTTACTATGGCAAAAAGTTTTTCCGCGAAGAGTTCGGCGTTGACCCGCGCGTGCTGTGGCTGGTGGACAGCTTTGGCTACAGCGCATGCTGGCCGCAGGTGATGCAACTGGCCGACGTGCCCTACTTCCTCACCCAAAAGCTCAGCTGGAACACCGTGAACACCTTCCCCTACCATACCTACCACTGGAAGGGTCTCGATGGCGGCGAGCCCGTGCTCGCGCACATGCTGCCCGAAGACACCTACAACGCCGCAGCCAGCCCGCATCAACTGACCAAAGGCGAGAAACGCTACAAAGAGCGCAAGGTCTCGCGCCGCGCGGCATCGCTGTTCGGCATTGGTGACGGCGGCGGCGGCCCGGGTTTTGAGCATCTGGAGCGCGCACAACGCATGACCGACGTGAAAGGTCTGCCCAAGTATACCCAAGAGAGCACCGAAGCGCTCTTCGACAAACTCGCCGCCGAGGATGACGGCAACTACGCCACTCACCAAGGCGAGCTTTACCTTGAAAAGCACCAAGGCTGCTACACCACGCAGTCGCGCACGAAGAAGTTCAACCGCAAGTGCGAGTTCCTTCTGCGCAACTATGAACTCCTTGCCGCCCAAAGCAAAGGCGACCTGCCCATCAGCAAAGAAGAGCTCGACACCCTGTGGCAGGAAGTGCTGCTTTATCAATTCCACGACATCCTGCCCGGCAGCAGCATCAGCCGCGTGTATGAAGAATGCGAAGCGCGCTATGCGGTCATCGTGCGGCAGCTGCAAAGCGGCATCGCCAAGCTCGCCGAGCAGCTCTATGGCGGCAACGCGGCGGTCAACCTCAACAGCCATGCCTACCAAGGCGTGATGAAAGCTAACGGCGCATGGCGTTATGTGGAAATTCCCGCTTTTGGCGCTGTGAACCTTGAGAAAGCCCCCCTCGTCGCCGACTTCCACGCCAAATCCCGCAAGCAAGTCATCGAAAACGACTGCGCCCGCGTGGTCTTCCACGATGGCGTGATTGTGTCGTACATCCACAAGCAAGCTGGGCGTGAAATCGCCAAAGGTCCGCTCAACGTATTTAATCTTTACACCGACATCGGCGACTGCTGGGATATCCACCCGCGCGCCTACTACAAAACCCCGCACCAAACCGCCAAGTGCACGCAGTTTTATACCATCAGCTCCGGCGCACGCACCTGTGCAGTGGTGGAGTTCAAGGTCGGCGGCACGGTCATCCAGCAAGAGATCTTCCTCACCGACGGCAGCCCGCTGTTGCGCTTCCGCACCAAAATCCAGCATCGCGGCAAGCATTGCATGCTGCGCGTGGGCTTCAACCTGCCCATGGGCGACAACGCCAGCTTCAACATCCCCTATGGCCACATCGAGCGCGCCACCACCGAGAACAACAAAATCGAAAAGGCGCAATACGAAGTCAGCGGGCAAAAATTCGTTGACCTCACCGACGGCGACTACGGCGTCACGCTCATCAACGACAGCAAGTACGGCTTCCGCTGCAAAAACGGCTACCTAGACATCAATCTGCTGCGTTCGCCGCGCGGTGGCCCGGGCAAGAACGTGGATCAGGGTGAACACACGCTTGAATACGCACTGTATCCGCACGAAGGTCCGCTGGGCAGCGATGTGTACGCACAGGCTTACTTCCTCAACAACCCCATCCTGCGCACCGGCGACGGCAAGGCCAAGCAAGCCAAGCCTCTCGTCACCACCACCAACGAGAACATCGTTGTCGAGCACGTCAAAATCGCCGACGACGGCAACGGTTTGCTCTTGCGCATCTACAACAGCAGTGCCGAGCCGCAAACCGGCGAAGTGCATGTGGCAGGGCGCAAAGCCAAGCATTACACTGGTGTGATGGAAGAAGATGACCGCGGCACCGCCACCGAACAGCACACCTTGCCCGGCTTTGCGTTGAAGATTGTGCGCTACGTGTAACCGGAGGAATGCGGGAATGAAATACACAACGATTATTTTTGACGTTGGTGACACGTTGCTTGAAGAGTCCCCGAAACCATTCGAGATGTACATCGATCGGCTGGTTGACATGGGGCTCACGGTTACGCAAGCGCAAAAGAAAGACATTAAAGACAGCATCGCCAAGGCTTCTAACGAGCAAATCGCCAAAGAAGAGCAGGGTGCTCCACGGATGTCGGACAGGGAGTTTGACTTTATGCTTGACATGGCAGTGTTGGGATGCATCTTTCCTGCGGATGCGGACAAAACCGAGCATCAAATGGCGTTGAGAAAAAGAGAGTTCCCAAAACCCGAGCTTAGGATTATCCCCAACGCCGTTGAAACGCTTGAAGCGTTGCTTGAAAGAGGTTATCGTCTGGCAATCGTGTCTAATCACAGAAAATCTCTTTTGCAACGCTTAGAGGCGCTTGGAATCGCAACATATTTTGAACACATCATCGTCTCTGATGTCGTGGGCGTTGAAAAGCCTGATCCGCGGATTATGCAGCTGGCACTGGAAGCGATGTGCGTTGAAGCGAAAGATTGTCTTTACGTTGGCGATCATCCGTTTGATGTGTTGTGCGCAAAAAAAGCTGGAATGGATTGCGCTTGGCTTGCCGGCGAAGACGCGGTGTTGCCCCAAACTATTCTCTATCAAGAAGATTATCGGGTCAAGAATTTGCTGGATTTGCTGCACGTATTGTGAGAAGACACCTCGAACAGCACACCCTGCACGGCTGAGATGAGCAAACAAAACCAAACCGGAATCACACAGATTCCGGTTTTGGCTTTTGCAGGCACAAAAGATGCAATCCTATGGCGGGGAATAAAAATCACGCTCCCACGAATAGTGAAAGCGTGATAATCGGGCAAAAAAAGGTGCGATGGAGCACGCGACCGAGCCCCACCGCAGGTGGTTATTATCCTCGCACAGCCCGTCCGGCGGTTTTCAGCGTTTGTGCGTCCAGTTCGCCGCTGGCAAGCACGGTTTTGCCGTTGATGACAACGCGCTCGATGCCGAACGACTGCGCCTGGCCGGGCGTTGCGGCTTTGATGTCGGCTTCGCTGAACACGGTGAGGTCGGCATAGGCACCCGCGCGGACATAGCCGCGGTCTTTGAGTGCGAATCGATCCGCGGTTTGGCCGGTCATTTTGCGGATGGTGCGGGGCATGGTGTCGCCGCTGCCGGTGAGCGAACTGCGGATGAACTTGGGAAAGCAATCATAAATCGCGGGGTTTTGCACGCCGAAATCCTCCACCCATGCGTCGGTCATGTAGATGCACATGTCCTCTTTGCAAAGGTCGTTGATGATGTCTTGCGTGTAATACGGCCCCATGTTCACGCGACCTTTGAAGTCGCTTTCGCGGCACAGGTGTAGGTAGGTTTGTATCTCGTTTTCGCCGCGCAGCTTGGCAATTTCGGCCACGGTTTTGCCTTCATATTCCCGGCAATTCTCACCTGCATAGGCAATTTGCATGTCGTTGAGCGAAAAGCCCAGCAGCTTGCTGGCTGCGCGGGTGAGCACGGTGAGCTTGAGCTTGTTCAGCGGTTTGGCGCGCTCTTGTTCGCTCATGCTGCGATACCACGCGGGCAAAATCACGGTGATGACCGACACGCCAACGGTTTCGTTGTACATATCAAAGCCGATGTCCACGCCGTCTTGCTGCAGCTTGTGTAGCATGGCAAGCAGCGGCTTTTTGTCTTTGAATGACTTGCGTCCAACGAAGATGGCGTGCGAATATTGCAGTTTGAGCTTTGTTCCCTGCGCAACTTCAACCAGTTCATCCATCGCGCGCAACAGGTGCGACCGCCCAAGCAGTTGCGGATAGGCCAGCGAAACCGCTGAACTTGCCCGTGCGTGCACGGTGAGCGGCTTGTCGTATTGCAAGCACAAGGCGGCGATTTTTTTCAGCTCATCCAAGTCGGCATACAGCCCCGGGTCATACGCAAGCCCCAGCGAAATGCCGCAGGCGCCCTGTTGCAGGTTTTTCTCCAGCACGGCGAGCATGGCTTGTTCGTCCTCGGGCGAAAGCGACCCGCTGGCATAGCCCGAAACGCCCGCCCTTGCCGAGCAATGCCCCACCAATAGGGCGATGTTGCAGGGGGTGTTTTCGTCCACGGCGTTGAAGAAATCGTCCGCACTGCCGTATGTTCCCGTGGTGTTGTTGAAGAAGAACAACCCGCCGCCGATTTTGTCCACGTGTTGGCTGTTGCTCTCAAAACCCACGGACGACAAGCCGCAGTTGCCCGTAACAAACGTGGTGATGCCTTGGCGGACGAACGGCTCGAAGTAGGGCTGTGGGTCTTGCTTGATGGCGAACCAGTCGTTGTGCGAATGCGCATCAATGAAGCCCGATGACAGCGAAAGCCCGGTGAGATCAACCACTTCGTCTGCCAAGCTATCATCAATATTGGCTGCCACTTCGAGAATCCGGTCACCTTCATACAGCACGCTGCCCACAAAGGGCGCGCCGACTGTGCCGTCGTAGATGGTTGCGTGTTTGAGCAATGTTTTCATGGGATACCGCCTTTCTGTCATCATTCTTTGGGGCGTTCCCTACAGCAACAGCGCCACCAGCGGCACCGTGACGAGCGAAGCCGCCGTTGACAGGAACACCGCACGCGACGAAAATGCTGAGTCTGCGCCGAATTTTTCGGCAAACACCGCCGCGAGCGAAGCCGCCGGCATGGCAGACAAAATGATGAGCACGCCCAGCGCCGTTGGGTCTGTGATGATCAGCCGCGCCACAAAGAACAGCGCGATGGGTGCAATGAGCAGCTTGACGGCCGACAAAACCAGCGATTCGCGCTCCTTGAACATCTCCGACACCTTGCCCTTTGCCAGCAACCCGCCAATGAGGAACATGGAAATGGGGGTCATGGTTGCCGCCACGCCGCCGATAAAGCGACCCAGCGGTCCGCCGCCCACGCCGTCAACCACCGCCGGGCGGATAAACTGAATCAGCCACACAGGCAGGAAGTTCTGCGTGAAGTAAAACAGCAGCCCCACGATGGATGCCGCGAGCCCCAAGTTCATTTTCAGGCGATATTTCACGGGTTCGCCGTTCTCGTCTGCGGCGCTTTTCACCGTGAGCCAAGTGCCAATCGTGGGCAGCATCACAAAGTATGCCACGGACACGATGGATGCATAAAACGCACCAGGACCGCCCCACAACGCGCCCACAACCGGGAAGCCCATGATGCCCACGTTGCCGAACGATAGCGTCATCGCATACGTGCCATAGCGGTTACGCGGGAGCTTGAACAGCTTGCCAAGCCCCAGCCCCACAAAGGCAAAGATGAGGTAAATCACAATGATGCCGAAAAACACAATCAAGATGTCGCGCAGGCGATCGCTGTCGTATGGCTGGTTGAACATGGCGTTCAAAATGGTGGCGGGCAGCGACGTGAGCATGAAGAGTTTCGTCAGCCCCGTGTTCACGCGGTCGTCAATCACGCCACGCTTGCGCATGAAGAAGCCCAAAATGATGTACAGCACCAAAACGAAAATTGTTTCTCCCACATTGCGCGCTAAACCAAAGTTGATTGGCATGTGCTTGTCCTCCTATTTCGCGTTCAAAATGTCCTCTTTGCAGCGGATGAGTTGCGTAATCATGCTGCAACATGGTGTGGCGATGCCGTGGTGGTGCCCGCGTTCCATGATGTAGCCGTTCAGGCAGTCAATTTCTGTGAGCCTATTGTGCACGATCAGGTCTTGATAAGTGGACGGAAAATGCACGCCAATGCCGTCCAGTCGGCTGCTCAGTTCCATGCCCTCAATGGCCTGTTTGCTGTCAAAGCGCACGCCCTCGGCCGCGGCCACAGCAGCAAACTCACCAATGATACCCATCATAATCGGGCGCAGGTGCTCGGACGTGCCGGTGGTGTGCATGTTGCACTCTAAAATTGTGCACAGCGTGTTCATGATGCAATTGAGCAAGGCCTTGCGGTAGATGGTGTAGTACACATCGGTCGAGTACGTGGCGTTCAGCCCCGCGTGCTCCAGAATTTCGACCATCTTTTGCGCGGTGGCTTTGCCGTTGGGGTGCAGCTCGCACAGGTCCACCGCGCCGCTGTTTTCGAGCTTGATATGTCCCGCGCCGACCAACGCGGCCGTCCACAGGATATTCCCCAGCAAAATGTTGCTGCGAGGGATGTGCTGTTCAATCACTTTTTCGTGCCCAATGCCGTTGAGCAGGCACAGCGAATATGTATCCTGGCGGGTGACGATGGGCGCAATGGCGCGCAGCATACTGTCCAGTTGGCTGGACTTTGTGAGCAAAATCACCACGTCAAAGGTCGCGCCGCTTTGCACGAGTTCCTCGGGATAAAAAATGGGGATGTGCGCCACAACGTCCTCGCCGTTGATGTGGATGCGAAAGCCCTGCGCGCGGATGGTGCGCACATGGCTCTCCCAGCGGTCGATGAAGGTGATGTCATAGCCAGCCTGGTGGAGCGCATAGCCAAACCGACCACCCATGGCGCCAGCGCCTGCAACTGCGATTTTCATGTGGTGTTCTCCTGTGTGATGAAGTTGTGCTGTTGTAAGGTTTTATTATAACCGAATTTGCGGCGCTTGTCAAGCTTCAAGTTTGCGCTGCGCAAAAATCCAATCTCCCACCTGTTTTGTATCCAGCGTGAACGTTTTTTGTTGCATTAAGCTTGCCAGCTGGGCATGGAGGTCTTTGCTGACACGACAATAAACGGCAACGCGTGTGCATTGCCGCTGGAGCTTGTTATTGGGTTGGAGCCGTGGATTCATATCTATCACCAAGATCAAGTATAACAAAACAAGCCACATCTATCAAGGAACTAACCTTGAAATGTAGCTTGTAACGTGGCAGGGGCAGAAGGATTTGAACCCTCGGCACGCGGTTTTGGAGACCGCTGCTCTACCAACTGAGCTATACCCCTAATGCGTATAGTATAGCACAGTTGGCGGGGCTTGTCAAGTGTTTTTTTACAGGTTCACCCACATTGCGGGGCGGACACCAGCGGCATCAGTGTTGACAAGGTTGCCTTCGACATTGACAATGCCGTCATAGATGACGAGAGCGGCAAAATTGGCAAAGAGGCCGGGCGACCGCAGCAGCCACCACCAAGTAACGAATGAAAGTTTGTCGACGCCGAAGTCGTCAACGCTAGTAACGCCATGTCGTTGCCCGAACTCAGACACAAAGCGCTCCAACACGCCCCAGTCGTTTATGCGTGCCACACGAGCGTTGTCGTAGCGGTCATTGAAATCCCAGCGGCCATCTCTGCCACGCCCAAGCTCACCGCTGTCACCAAAATACTGCACCACTTCTTCCAAGCTCAGCAGAAAAACATGGTCTTGCGTGTTGTTGCCGCCTGCTGTGCCGAACCACGGATTATCGTCATTGCGCACCATGGTTTGCACAATGCGGTTGCGGTCAGCACGACTAAAGCGGTTGAGAAACGGCCCGTTGAGCCACGCACGAATGTCGCTGTGCTCCCACGTGATGCCGTCAAAACTGTCCCGGTCGTCCACTTCATGGAATGGCCGTAGTTCAATAATGTGCTCGGTAATCAGCAATGCACTGCTGCCTTGCACATCCAGCACGCGCCATTCGTATCCGCCGAAAGTCACCACATGACCCACAGCAACAATGCCTGTGATGCCGCCGCCATCACCACCACACCCGACCAAGCCTGCGCCCAGCGCAAACACCATCACTGCCGCCAACGCGAACGATAAGCACTTCTTCATGCAAAACAATCTCCTTTGTAAATAGTATACAAAGATTATACCCCCCCCCCCCGTTCTGTCAAGCTTTTTTGGCAGGTTTTTCAACTTTGTGCAATGTGACGAAAAAAATATATTCCCCCTTGCCAAGCTCACCTGAGTATGCTATACTATATATAGACAGCAGGGGAGGACAAGCCATGCCCATCATCGCGCAAGAGTTTCGCGGCAACATCGTTGATCTGCAGCACCACGGCCACGCCGCCGTGTGCGATAGCGCGGGTCGGCTGCTGTGGCATCACGGTGATGCCCGGCGTGTCGTCTTTGCGCGGTCGTCCACCAAGCCCATGCAGGCTCTCGCTGTGCAGCAGACCGGCGCGCTGCAGCGCTTCGGCATCACGCAGCAGGAGCTCGCCGTCATGTGCGCGTCACACGGCGGAGAGCACATGCACACCCAAGCCGTGCGCAGCATACTCACCCGCGCCGGGCTGGACGAAACTCACTTGCAATGCGGCACGCACCAGCCGTTTTCGCCCAACGCCGTGTATGACTTGCTCACTGCGCTGCACAACAATTGCTCGGGCAAACATGCGGGCATGCTCCTCGCGACCCTCGCCATGGACGAGCCACTCGGCAGCTATCTTGACCCCGCGCACCCGCACCAGCAGCGCATCACCCGTGTGATTGCCGAACTGTGTGACCTGCCCGCCGAGCAAATTGTCATGGGACTTGACGGCTGCGGCGCGCCGGTGCATGCGTTGCCGCTGGCGAACTTCGCGCAAGGGTATGCTCGCCTGTCCGCCGCTGCGCCCGACATCGTTGCCGCCATGGCAGCCCACCCAGACATGCTGTGCCGACCGGGCAGCTTTACCGCGGAGTTGCAGCGTCTCTTCGGCGATCGTCTGGTGTGCAAGATCGGCGCGAGCGCCTACTTCGCCATTGGCTTGCTGGACGGCTCGATGGGCATCGCGGTGAAGATTGAGAGCGGCTGCACGGCTGTGTTGCCGCTGGTGGTGCTGGCAATTCTCGTGCGGCTGGGTGTGATTACCGCCGCTGAAGCCGAAAGCCTGCCGCAGTTTTATCGCCCCGAACTGCGCAATCATAAGGGCGAAGTTGTGGGGCGGATTGAAGCTATGTTGTAGGGGTGGCGGGCGCGCCACCCAGAGCATAAAAATCCGCCCGAAGGGTGAGAGAGGAAGGGAGGCATCATGAAAACCGCATTCGTTTCCGGCTGCTTTGACCTGCTGCACAGCGGGCATGTTGCCTTTTTGCGCACCGCAGCCGAGCATGGCACACTGCACGTCGGCGTGGCTCGCGATGCCACCGTGGCGCAGCTCAAGGGTCGCGCGCCGCAAAATCCCGAGCACGAGCGCCTGTTCATGGTGCGCAACATCGGCTGTGTGGCGCGGGCGTTTATCTCAAGCGGCGTGGGTATGCTGGACTTCGAGGCCGACCTGCGCGCCCTCAAGCCCGATGTCTTCATCGTCAACCACGACGGAAATACGCCCGAAAAAGCCGCGCTTTGTGCCGAACTCGGCACGCAATATATTGTCCTGCCGCGTGTGCCCGCGCCCGGTTTGCCCGAGCGCAATAGCACATCTCTGCGCGCGCAACATCTGCCTTGGCGCGTTGAACTCGCGGGGGCATGGCTCGACCAACCATTTATCTCAACCTTGCACCCGGGCAGCGTAATCTGCCTTTCCATCGAGCCCACGCACGATTTCATGCTCCGCAGCGGCATGGCGGGCAGCACGCGCAATCGCCTGGCGGAACTCTTCGGCAACGCGCTGCCCAACCTGTCGCCCGAGCAGCTGGCCAAGCTCACCTTTCGCTATGAAAACGGCATCGACCTCGCCCGCCGCGACATTTCCGGCGCGCAAGATGCCATCGGCTTATGTGTGCCGGGCATCACACGTCAGCACTATACCGGCGGCTACTGGCCCGAGCAAATCGAGCGCATCACCGATGAAGATACCCTCGCTTGGCTCGAACAACACGTTGCGTTATATCCCACCTTCGAGCGCCCGCAAGGCTACGACCCCACCGCGGGCATGCAGCCAACCGCCGAGCGTGCCGCAGCCCTCGCCCAAGCGGCAGACATGGCTTGGCAGGCTATTTTGGCGAAAGATGCCGCGTTGCTGGGCGAGTCTCTCAACGCAAACCGGCTGGCGCAGCAAGCCATGCTGCCCGCGATGTTCCCGCTAGGCTTGCAAGTGGATTTGCCCGCATGGAAGTTCACCGGCGCAGGCGGGGGAGGCTACTTGGTCACGACCGATACTCGGCACACCAATATCATACCAATAAAAATCAGGAGATAAAACCATGCAACCATTTGAAATCACCCAAGGCAAATTCCTGCTGCACGGCGAAGATTTTCCGCTGTACAGCGGCGCGATGCACTACTTCCGCACTGTGCCACAAGACTGGCGCGACCGCTTGAGCAAGCTCAAAGCCGCAGGGCTCAACACCGTGGAAACCTACGTCTGCTGGAACCTGCACGAGCCGCAGCCCGGCAAGTTCGATTTTTCGGGCATGCTAGACATTGCGGAGTTCCTGCGCATCGCCCAAGAGCTGGGGCTGTGGGCAATCGTGCGCCCGGGCCCATATATCTGCAGCGAGTGGGATCTCGGTGGGCTGCCGCCATGGCTGCTCAAAGACCCCGGCATGCGCCTGCGTGTGGCATACCCGCCATATCTCGAGCGTGTGAAAATCTTCTATGAAAACTTCCTCCCGCAGATCGCTCCGCTGCAAATCACCCGCGGCGGCAACGTCATCATGGTGCAGGTGGAAAACGAATACGGCAGCTATGCCAACGATCACGAGTATCTGGCGTTTTGCAAGCAATGCCTGCTGGACGGCGGCATTGACGTGCCCTTGTTCACCAGCGACGGCGGCTGGGAAAGCGCGCTCACCGGCGGCAAAATGCCCGGTGTGTTGGCAACTGCGAATTTCGGCAGCCGCGCCAAGCAGAACTTCGATGTCCTGCGCAAGTATGAGCCCGAAGGTCCGTGGGTCTGCTGCGAATTTTGGAACGGCTGGTTTGACCACTGGGGTGCGGGTCACCACGCGCGTGACAGCAAAGAGGTCGTGGATTGCCTCAATGAAATCTTCGACGATGGCGGCCATGTGAACTTCTACATGTTCCACGGCGGCACGAATTTTGGCTTCACCGCCGGCGCGAACTTCCGCGAGGAGTACTCGCCCACCGTCACCAGCTACGACGACGACGCGCCGCTCAACGAGTACGGCGGTTACACGCCCAAGTATCACGCCATCCGCAAGGTATTGCTTGAGCGCCAAGGCATCGACCCCGCAGACTTGCCCCTGCCCGCCGAAGCACCGCTGCAACACGTGGGTAACGTGGCGCTCACCGAGCAAGCCCTGCTGTTTGCGCAGCTGGACAACATCGCCACCCACCACAAAAGCGTGCAGCCCGAAAGCATGGAGTATTACGGGCAAAACTGGGGCTTGATTCTCTATCGCGCCACCCTGCCCGCGCCGCAAAGCCAAGACCTCGGCATCGCCGTTGATGGTCTGGCCGACCGCGCGAGCGTGTTCGTGGACGGCAGCTACAAAGGTCGCCTGTGGCGCAATGACCCGCGCGACACCAAAGTGGAGCTCGGCGATTCTGTTGCCAACGGCGCGCAAGTTGATGTGCTGGTGGAGGCGATGGGTCGCGTGAACTACGGTCCGCGCATGCACGACCGCAAGGGTCTGAACCAAATTCGCGCCAACACCCAGTTGATGACCCACTTCGACGTGTTCACGATGGAACTGGACGATGTAAAGGCAATTGACTTTACGCCCGTCCAAGATTTGGCAGAACCTGACGCACCCGTGTTCTTGCGCGGCAAATTTGTCGCAAAACCGCAGGATTGCTTCCTGCACCTGGATGGGTTGAGCAAAGGCATCGCCTGGGTCAACGGAAACAACTTGGGGCGCTATTGGGAGATTGGCCCACAAAAATCGCTGTATATCCCCGGCGCGTGGCTCAATGACGGCGAGAACGAACTGGTGATTCTCGAGCTTGAGGGCGGCAAAGCCCGTTCGGTGCAGATAAAAGATATTCATGAGATAGGCGAGCGCAAAAATTGATGAATCGCCTAAAATATAGCAAATTCGCGCGTTTTTTGCCCCGGCGCAACCGATAGTTGCGGGATTGAAAGCCAAAATCGGTGGTCGCAACCGCAGTTTTTTGCTATACTAGTCGTACAATCAATTCACAAAAGGAGAGCACAAACATGAATATCGACATCGCCAATCGCCTATACGAATACCGCAAAAAGCACGGTCTCTCGCAGGAACAACTGGCCGAGCAAATCGGCGTGAGCCGCCAAGCCGTGAGCAAATGGGAGCGCGCCGAAAGCTCGCCCGACACCGACAACCTCATTGAACTGGCAAAGCTTTACAACTGCAAGCTCGACGAGCTGCTCTACACCGACGAACCCACCCGCCGCGACCCCGCCGACACCCAAAACGACAAAGATTACGTCAACATCGGGCTCGGCGGCATCCATGTGAAGGACGGCGAAGACGAAGTGCACATCAGCCTCAAAGACGGCGTGCGCATCACGTCGGGTGACGACGAAGAAGTGCATGTGAGCCTGCGCAACGGCGTGAAAGTCAAAGTTAACGGCGAAACGGAATACGACAGCGAAGAGTGGGCCGAGAACGTGCGCAAGCGTTGGTTTTTGCACCTGCCCGTGGGTCTGCTTGCAGGCATCGGCTACGTCTTCCTCGGCGTACTCGGTGGCTGGTGGCATCCCGGTTGGCTGATTTTCCTCGCCGTGCCGGTAGTGTATGGCATCATCGAAACCTTCTTCGCCAAAGGGCTGCGCAACAAGCTGGAAACCGTGCCCATTTGGTGGCTGGCGGCTCTCGCTTTCTTCTATCTCGGCTTTTGGTGGGGAATGTTCCACCCTGGCTGGCTGGTTTGGCTGGCGGCGGCAGGCTGGGAAGCCATCATCAAAATTGTGCCGCGCACCAAGAGAGAAGAGCAGTTCTAACCACCTGCGTACAAAAAAATCACGCACTCACTTTCCGTGAGTGCGTAATTTCTTGTGCGTTAGGCGCTGGGCGTTGTGTTTTTATGTAATGTGATGCGAGCACAGCGAAGCGGCACTAATACGCCCGACCCCAGTACACCATGTCGTCCGCGGGCTTGCCGCAGCAAACGCATGTGTCGGCGAGCTTCTCTTGCTCAAATGGGATGCAGCGGCTGGTGATGCCCGCTTGTTCCTTCAGCTGCATTTCGCAGGCAAGGTCGCCGCACCACATCGCCTTGATGAAGCCCGGCTTGGTTTTGGCGATGCTGCAAATTTCATCCATGGACGTGGCAACGTGGGTCGCGCTTTCGCGGTGCGCGAGGGCTTTTTGATACAGACCATCGTGCACCTGCTGCAACAGCGCGGGAATTTGCTCGGGCAGGTCGGCGATGTTCACGGTGATTTTCTCGCGGTTGTGCCGTGTAACCACCACGCAAGTGCCTGCTTCCAGGTCGCGCGGACCGCATTCCACGCGCAGCGGCACGCCTTTCATCTCCCACTGGGCAAACTTCCAGCCGGGCGAGTTGTCGCTGGCATCCACTTTCACACGCGCAACGTCCTTGAGGCTATCCGCAATGGCTTGTGCGCCGTCGATCACGCCGGGCTTGTGTTGTGCGATGGGCAGCACCACCACTTGGATCGGTGCAACTTTCGGCGGCAGCACCAGACCGCTGTTGTCGCCGTGGGTCATAATCACCGCGCCAATCATGCGCGTGGTCATGCCCCAGCTGGTTTGGTGGGGATACTCCACTTTGCCGCTGCGGCCGGTGAAGGTGATGTCAAACGCGCGCGCAAAACCATCGCCAAAGTAGTGCGACGTGCCCGCTTGCAGCGCTTGACCGTCATGCATGAGCGCCTCAATGGTGTAGGTCGCCACCGCACCCGCGAACTTCTCTTTGTCCGTTTTGCGGCCTTTGACCACCGGCATGGCGAGGTGCTGCTCGGCAAAGTCGGCGTAAACGTTGAGCATTTGCTCGGTTTCGGCTTTGGCTTCGTCGGCGGTTTCGTGCAGCGTGTGCCCCTCTTGCCAGTAGAACTCAAGCGTGCGCAGGAACGGCCGGGTGGTTTTTTCCAAGCGGCACACGCTCGCCCATTGGTTGTAGAGCTTGGGCAGGTCGCGCCAGCTTTGCACGATGCCGGCGTAGTAATCGCAAAACAGCACTTCGCTCGTCGGGCGAATGCACAGCCGCTCGGTGAGTTTTTCGCTGCCGCCGTGTGTTACCCACGCCACCTCGGGTGCGAAGCCTTCCACGTGGTCTTTTTCTTTTTGCAGCAAGCTTTCGGGGATGAACATCGGCAGCATCACGTTTTCGTGCCCGGTTTCCTTGAAGCGGCGGTCGAGCTCATTGCGCATGTTTTCCCACAGCGCCGTGCCGTATGGTTGCACATACATGCAGCCGCGCACGCTGCTGTGGCGCGCGAGCTCGGCTTTGTGCACCACGTCGGTGTACCACTGCGAAAAATTGTCTTCCATGCTGGTGATGGCCTCAACCATTTTTTTCTCTGCCATGTCAATCTCCTTAAAGTGAGCGCCCCCACAAATGTGAGAGCACGAATGAAACTTTCTCGCGGGCGGCTCGCTCACGCATTCGCCAAGGCAAGTGCGCGAGGGAGCCCCACCGCAGGTGGTGGAGCCTGCAGACGGACTCGAACCCCCGACCTGCTGATTACAAATCAGCTGCTCTACCAACTGAGCTATGCAGGCTTAACTGGTATAGTATAGCAGAAACCGCGCGAAATGTCAAGTGAAATTTCACACCGCGAAAATTCACAAACTGTTCACAGAAACATCTTGATTTGTTCATGG
>Ga0209755_10001252_pt1 | contig 40710 bp, 30 predicted proteins | sample TergutCo191P1_FD_187301 | JGI IMG/M metagenome (GOLD analysis project Ga0209755, IMG submission 187301) | Cornitermes sp. P1 segment gut microbial communities from Petit-Saut dam, French Guiana - Co191P1 (SPAdes) (version 2) | ecosystem: Host-associated > Arthropoda: Insects > Digestive system... | reverse complement strand
CTAGCGGGCGGCATTCTGATACATATATGCAGTGTGCAAAATTGTTTGTAGACACGGCAGAGAGTGAAAAAATTTGTGCAGCACTAGCAGCAAAGCTGGCTGGCTATAAAGCGGCGGCGGTGGTTTCGCCTGCGGTAGGCGGCATATTGATGGGGTATGAGGTTGCAAGGCAGCTAAAAGTGAGCAACTATTTTGCCGAGCGTGAAAATGGTGCTTTTGCACTCAGGCGTGGTTTTGAGATAGAAAAGGGCACAAAGGTTGTTGTGGTTGAGGATGTAGTTACTACTGGTGGGTCGGCTAAAGAGGTTGTTATGCTATTAAAAAGCATGGGAGTAGAGGTTGTTTGTGTCGCAAGCATAGTGGATAGAAGCGGCGGCAAGGCGGACTTTGGTGTGCCTTATGAAAGCTTGATTCAGCTAGATATTGCAACGCATGATCCAAATGACTGTTCTATTTGCAGGACAGGTATCCCAGCGATAAAGCCTGGAAGCAGGGGATTAAAATAATGAAAACAAAATCAAGATTTATTAAAATTGCGTTGGTATTGGTTTTTGTTATGATTATGCCGTTTGCATTTTTTGGGTGCGATGCTTGCTCATCTGATGTAATTGGCGGCACACCTATTGATGGCACATTTGAAAGCGTAGAGGTTTGGAACGGCGGCACGCTGGTGTTTGCAAGCGAGGGCAGGGTTACGATTGAGGTTAGGGAGACATATATTTGGAACCCAAACACAGACGGCAGGACATGGATTAGCTATAGCATATATTGTCATGTGACAAGTGAAACATTTATCATAATTGACAGCTATGTGACTAGTATCATTGTTAGAAGATAATTATTAAGAAGACAAAAACATCAGAATATTTTTTACATTAATTACCAAAACTATTTAAATAGAAGGGTAAAAAAGGAAATTTTTATGGCAAAGAGAAAACAAAAAAATGTATTGGCTAGGTATTTTTCGCCGTTTGGATTAAGGCAAATCGGTGATATAATTTTGATTGTATTAGCACCCATTATGACCATCTTAGGCATGGCATTGTTTAGCATTACGCCTTATATTTTGCCTGTGGGATTAGGGCTATTTATGCTGGGCGGTTGCATTGCAATCCTTAGGGCGGTGTTGGTGCTTGTCACTACAAAAAATAAACGCTCGCCTGAATATAAGCGAGCGATCGTAAACATTGTCATCATGGCGTTGATTGTGATCGTGGCGATGATTGGGATGATTCATTTTTTCACAGTGGCAATTGTCTAAATTAGAGTGTTGTTTAATAGAGCCTTTTATAGTAACGGGATGAGATTCTTCACTTCGTTCAGAATGACAGAAATTAAACTTTGTCATTCTGAACGAAGAATCTCATCCCGTTAAAAAATACTGTAAAAGGGTTAATTGCATTGCAACAAGGTTTTAATCTAAAGACACTACAATAGTTTTTTGGTGCGTATAGGTGACTTTGCCTAGGGGCGCACCAGCTTGTTTGTGGACATGCTTTATATAAGTATAGTCCACTTCTGCTTTGCTTGCGTGCTTTGCTTTTGAGTGCTGTGCGGCTAATTTTGCGGCATGTTGTATTATTTTATCAGGAATTTCTTTGTTGTTTACTTCAATTATTATGTGACTACCACTAAAATTTTTGACATGAAACCATAAATCATCCTTTTTTGATTGTCTGACTAGCCTGTCATTTTGGATATTATTTTTGCCAATTTTAATGACAAACCCATCAATTTCTTGTGAAAAAACAGGGGATATGGTGGGTTTTTTTGCACGCTTCAATAGATTGACTAGCTTTAAATTAGCCATGCTTTCTATTATTTCTGTCAGTTCATCCAAACTAGTTATGCCCCCTAAATCGTCTTTAAGGGCTGTATACAGCTCTATTTCTTGCTGGGTCTTAATAATTAGGTCATGCGTAGTAGTCAGCGCACGCCTTTTTTTAGAGTATTTTTTATAATATTTTTGTGCATTTTTAGCAGGATTCAATTGTGGATCTAATGGAATGCTGACTGTCTTGTTGTCATAATAATTTAGTGTGACAAGCTCTTTATCGCCTTGCTTTAGTTTATAAATATTGCTGGTTATTAATTCACCAAAAATTCTGTCCTCTTCTAAATTTTTGCTTAAAGCCAGCGTATTTTCAAAATCGCTTAGTTTTTTTGTAGAGCGTTTTAATAGGTTTTTTATCAAAGTAGTATATTTTGATGATTTAGATTTTAGTCTATCGCCAAGGTCTTTAGCACTAAAAAAATTATCCATCGCCTCATTTAAGCTATCAAAAAACACATACTCACCCTTAATAGAATTATAAGGTCTAATAAAAAAGTCACTAGCCAAGGTGCAAGGCTTGATGCTGTCATTGTATAAGGCTTTATATGCATCAAATATTATCATTCTATCGCTGTCATTCAAACAAGATTCATTATTTAAATTGGCATTATAAATAAGTTCACGCTTAGAAATAGGAGCTAGTCCTTTGATGTTTAAATTTTGTGCTAAATCATTGTCAAATCTAAAGCGCTCATCTAGCAAAATATCCTCGCTTAAAAACCATTCTTTATTAATATCGGGCGATTTATTGTCAGGCAAGGCATAAATTAGCCCTGGCATTATGGCACGCTTTACACTATCATCTAGCATAATATGCTTAGCACAATCACTGATTTTCCCCGTAGCTTTGTTGACCACAATAGCATTTGAATATCGCCCCATTATCTCTAAAACCAGCGTCTTGTCCTCTTGCACACCTAATTCATTCCTAAACAAAATATTGACATTGATTATCCTTTCAAATGGAACTTGCGTCACACTCTCAATAATTCCGCCGCCAATATTTTTTCTTAAATGCATACAAAATGCAAAAGGGGAAGGGGGGGAGACAGACTTGTTTTCTTTAATCAAATGCATTCTAGCATATTGACCTAACGAGATTAATAGGAAAAAATTCTTTCCTCTATGTCTAAAGGATAGAATTATTTCATCTTTAAAGGGCATGACAATCTTGTCAATTTTGCTGCCCGATAGAATGCGATTTAGTTCATCTACTATAAATGAGTAGGTAAGTGCATCTTGTGGCATATATTAATTATCTATTGCTTTATTATATTAGGCTATTTTCTTTTTTGTTAGCTTAGGCTCTTTTCCGTCTATTACGCACTCTTTTTCTATTAAAATACTCTTAATGCTTTTGTCAGACGGTGCTTTAAACATCGTGTCTATCATAAAGGTTTCTATTATGCTTCTTAAACCCCTAGCACCCGTATTCAATTCAATCGCCTTGTTTGCAATCGCATCAATAGAGTCATTGTCAAAGACAAGCTCTATCCCGTCCATCTCTAATAATTTTATATACTGCTTTATCAAAGCGTTTTTAGGCTCTACTAATATCTTTTTAAGCGCCGCCTTATCTAATGCCGACAGCGTAACTGTCACGGGCACTCTGCCTACAAATTCAGGAATCAACCCAAACTTAGTCAAATCAGTAGGCTGCACGCTTTTTAAAGCCTCAAATCTTCCCTCATCATTTTTACCTTTTACGCTAGCAGAAAAACCAAGCCCCTTAGCATTTGTCCTCTTGCCAATAATATCCTCTAGTCCCACAAACGCCCCGCCAAAAATAAACAAAATATTGGTAGTATCAATCCTCAAAAACTCTTGCTGCGGATGTTTTCTGCCCCCTTGCGGCGGAACATTTGCAACTGTGCTCTCAACAATTTTCAGCAGTGCTTGCTGCACACCTTCACCAGATACATCTCTAGTAATGCTTACATTCTCACTTTTTCTTGCTAGTTTATCAATCTCATCAATATAAATTATGCCTCGTTCTGCTCTATCAATATCATAATCAGCCGCCTGAATCAGTTTTAATAGGATATTTTCTACATCCTCGCCCACATATCCAGCCTCTGTTAGAGTAGTAGCATCCGCCACGGCAAAAGGCACATTCAGTATCTTTGACAGCGTTTGTGCTAGCAGTGTTTTGCCGCATCCAGTAGGGCCTAGCATAAGAATATTGCTTTTGTTTAGTTCAATGCCATCAGTATCTGATGTATTGTTTTGAATGCGTTTATAGTGATTGTATACAGCCACCGACAGCGTTCTTTTTGCAGTGTCTTGCCCTATGATATATTCATCAAGCTGGTTTTTAATTTCTTCTGGAGTAGGCAAGTTGACACCCTTTTTGGTATCATTGTTTTTTGTTTTTTTCTTGATTTCATTGTTGCAAATAGCTATGCAGTCTTCACAAATAAAGACATCATTAGACGGGCCTGCAAGCATGTGCGTTGCAAGTGAGTCAGGTTTATTACAAAATGAGCATTTTGGATCTAGATTCATAGGATGGTTTGTTCTCCGTTGTTATTTGGATAATGAGTTGCAAGAGATAGAAGGTAAGTTGGGAATAACTTTTCACTCAAATATCCTATATTCTTTTTTCAAAAATCTTGTCAATTAGTCCATAATTAAGCGCTTCTTTAGCAGACATATAATTGTCTCTGTCTACATCTTTTTCTATAACCTCTAAAGGCTGGCTTGTGTTTTTTGCCAAAATTTTGTTTAGGCGGTTTTTGATTTTTAATATGTGCTGTGCTGCAATTGCAATATCACTTGCTTGCCCTCTAGCACCGCCTAATGGCTGATGAATCATTACTTCAGAATTAGGGAGCGCATAGCGTTTCCCTTTAGTGCCTGCAGACAACAAAAACGCCCCCATGCTTGCAGCCATGCCCACACACATAGTAGACACATCACACTTGATATAGTTCATAGTGTCATAAATGCCCATGCCCGCAGAAACAGAGCCGCCAGGGGAGTTGATATAAAGTGAAATATCCTTTTCAGGATCTTTGCCCTCTAAATAAATAAGCTGTGCAATAGCAACATTTGCAGAGGTGTCGTTTATCTCGCCTGAAATAAAAACAATTCTGTCCTCTAAAAGGCGTGAATATATATCATAAGAGCGCTCGCCTCTATTTGTCTGCTCTATGACCATGGGTACTAATACATTGTTAATTGGTTCCATTTTAGTTGTTTGCCTCTCTTTGAAATATTATATCTATATGAATGTGTAATAAATTGACGGATGATAGCTAAAAAGATTATTTTTTAGCCTTTTTTTCTATCTTGTTGTTTTTCAATAAAAAGTCCATTACTTTTTCACTTATTAGCATGCTTTTTACATAGTTTCTATAGCCAGCATCCAGCGACTTTAAAAACTCTTCTTTGGTTTTTTTAGCCTTTTCTGCACGCTTTTCTATGTCCGCATCAATATCATCTTCTGTAACTTCCAATTTTTCTGCCTTAATAATAGCCTCTAATACAAGCCTAGTACGCACATTTTTTTCTGCTTGCAGCTTGTTTTGTGCATTATAGTCTTCTATGCTTGACCCTGTCATCTTAAAATAGTCATCAATCTTTAAGCCGCCAAATTGAAACTGCAATCTGTGTGCAAAATCCTCTAGCATATGCCCTAATTCATTGTCAATCATGCATGACGGCAAATCTATCTTAGCATTTTTAACAATCTTCTCTATCAAGGTATTTTCATTCTCTGCTTTTTCTTTGTCCTCTGCTTGCTTTGCTTGCTTCTTTTCAATGTCTTCTTTCCATTCTTTTAAACTATCAAATTGCGACACCTCTTTTGCTAGCTCATCATCAATAGGCGGCAACTCTTTTTTGAAAATTGAATTAACCTTGACAGCAAAGACTGCATCCTTTCCAGCCAAATCAGGTGCATGATATTCTTTTGGAAAGCTCACCTTCAAATCCTTTTTTTCACCCTTTTTCATGCCTAGCATTTGCTCTTCAAATCCAGGAATAAACGACCCCGACCCAAGCTCCAATTCCTGCCCCTCAGCTGTCCCGCCATCAAATTTGACCTTGTCAACGCTGCCAGAATAATCCAAATTAACCACATCGCCTTGCTCACAAACCGCCCCTTTGTCCTCTTTTTCAATTCTTCTAGCAAGCCTAGCCCTTGCCGTTTCAACCTCTTTATCAATATCCTTTTTTGTCACCTTATATTCAATTTTATCCACCTGTAGCCCAGTATAATCCCCCAATGCAACATCAGGCTTTATGCTAAACTCAGCACTAAATTTTATTCCCTTTTCATCAAGTTCTAAAACCTCAACCTTTGGCTCTTCTACAGGAAACAAACCCTCTTCTTTTTTAAGTACCTGATGATAGCTTTCTCTAAAGCACAAATTAAAAGCATCATCAACAAAAATGCTTTTGCCATACATCTTTTCAATCATACCTCTAGGAGCATGTCCTGGTCTAAACCCAGCAATCTTGATTTTTGCCTTTTCTTTTTGATAGGTTTTCTCAATATAAGAATCCCATGCCTTTGCATCAAGCTCAAAATTAATCTTTGCTGTGCCTTTGTTTTTTTCAATAGTAAATTTCATTTTGTTGTCCCTTCTTTCTTAAAATTTTATTTCACCTAATATTTTACATTATTTTGTTTGCCCTGTCAAATAAAATATGATATAATAACAAGATAAAACTAGAAGGAGTTAATTAAATATGAAGGATAAAAAATTAGATGAGATTATTGCAAAGTATATGGGGCTAGCACAAGGAGTGGGCAAGGACTTTTGGGCACACAATGTGCATGTATTGCAAAAGACTACTAAATATCGTACTTGTCGTCATTGTTTAAAGGATGTTCCTAATGGAGACATGGCAGAGGCATATAGAAAAAAATATAAAAAGGCATATATAGAGGGCAGCATATCAGATCCACTAGAGGTGCCAGGTGAGTGTATAAAAACGCCGCCAGATTATTCAAACGGATTGGTAATTCCCAAAGTAATGGAGAAAATTTTGGCAAAAGGCGACATAGTGATTGAGCATAAAAAAGATGGGGAACAATATATAGTAGTCATCAAAAAGGGTGAGACAGAGTTTAAGGGGATGGATATGGGGCTAGGCAATGCGTTTAGGATAGCAGCAGCGGAGTTTATTAATGCGTAATGCATCTTAACAATGCAAAATGCACAATGCAAAATGCACAATTTAGGATGGGTGCGGATATGATAATAGGGAAATTATAAAAACAAAAATTCAATAATTATGCATTGTGCATTTTGCACTGTGCATTGAGTAAACTATGGAAAACTTATATATTCAAAAAGATAAAATAGCTTCGGTGGCAAACCGCACCTACAAAATGATTCCGACTAGAGGAATGGTTATTTTTCCTGGTCAGGTTACGCATATTGATATTGCAAGAGACAAAACCATGTCGGCGATGCAAAAGGTGCTTGAAACAGGTGAAGAGGTTTTTTTAGCCGCTCAAAAATCGGCACAAAATACCAACCCGTCTCCTAAAGATATTCATAGGGTGGGCACGCTTTGTCGTGTCAACCAAACAATTCGCCTAGCAGGTGATCACATGCGCTGTCAGGTGGTGGGGATTGCCCGCATGGAGATAGACGCATATGTGCAGCTTACGCCTCATTTTGTAGTAGAGCTTATGCCTTTTTTCACTGAAAAGGATGATGAAATAATGCTAGAGGCAATCAAACGCAACCTAATAAATCAAATGGAAACCTTTAAGCATATAGAGTCAAGAGTTTCTAATGAGGTGATAGGCAGTCTTAAGGACAATGATTTTGAAAAGTTTGTGGCATATATGGCAAACATTGTTTATAGGACAGACGCCTTAAAGCAAAATTTATTGCAGCAAAAGTCTGCATATTTGCAGCTAGAGGATATTTTGACGCAGATGTCAAAAGAGGGTGAGATTGCAGCAGTAGAAAAAAGGATAGCGGCGGCGGTGCGGGCTAGTATAGACAAAAACCAAAGAGAGTTTTATTTAAGAGAGCAAATGAAGGCTATTAAAACAGAGCTAGGAGAAGACGAGGACGAGGCAGAAAATTATAGAAATCAATTAAAAGAAAAAAAGCTATCAGAAGAAGCAGCACAAAAGATTGAAAAAGAGATAGCAAGGCTAGAGAAAATGAATGCTACTTCGCCAGAATCTGGAGTAATCAGAACCTATATAGAGTGGCTATTAGACCTGCCTTGGCATGAAGAGAGCGAGGATAATTTTGATTTAAAAAAGGCAAAAGAGATGCTGGATGAGGATCATTATGGATTAGAAAAGGTTAAAGAAAGGATATTAGAATTTTTGGCGGTGCATCAATTGACCAAAAATCACAGAGCACCTATTTTGTGTTTTGTAGGGCCTCCTGGTGTGGGCAAGACCTCTATTGTGGCAAGCATAGCAAGGGCTGCGGGCAAAAGACTGGTGACTATGAGCCTTGGCGGTGTGCGTGACGAGGCAGAGATAAGAGGGCACAGACGGACATATATCGGCAGTATGCCAGGGCGTATTATTAGTGCGATGAAAAATGCCAAGGTTACAAACCCTGTGTTTTTGCTAGATGAGATAGACAAGATGGCATCTGATTTTAGGGGCGATCCAGCGGCTGCTATGCTAGAGGTTTTAGATCCTAATCAAAATTTTAATTTTAAAGACCACTATATAGAAGTGCCTTATGACTTATCAAAGGTTACTTTTGTTATGACAGCAAACACGATTGACACTATTTCGCCGCCGCTTTTAGACAGGATGGAGGTTATTAAGCTAAGCGGATACACCTTTGCAGAAAAGCTTCAGATAGCAAAAAAATATCTAGTTAAAAAGCAGCTGAAACTGTCAGGACTAGATGAAGGCAAGATTGATTTTTTAGATGAGGCAATAAACAAAATAATTCATTCTTATACAAAAGAAAGCGGAGTTAGAAACTTAGAGAGAGAAATCGGCAGTGTGGCAAGAAAGCTGGCTGTTAAGGTGCTTGAAGAGGGCACAAAGAAAAAGACGATTAAAGAAAATGATATAGTCAAATTGCTAGGGCCAGAGAGATTTTTAGAAGACGAGATGCTTAGTGAAGACAGCGTAGGACTTGCAACGGGCTTAGCGTGGTCTAGCGTGGGCGGATGTGCATTAAACATTGAGGTGGCGCTTATTAAGGGCGGAAAAGGGGAGATTATATTGACAGGGTCTTTGGGTAATGTAATGAAAGAGTCGTGTCAGGCGGCGTTGTCATTGATTAAGGCAAGGATGGATAAATATGAGATTGACAGAGAGATTTTTAATACGCACAATATTCATATTCATTTTCCTGAGGGTGCTACGCCAAAGGATGGGCCTAGTGCAGGCATAACTGTTGCAACTGCAATTTTGTCGGCATTGATTGACAAAAAAGTAAAAAGCAATGTAGCCATGACGGGGGAGATTACTTTAAGGGGCAAGGTGCTTGCAATCGGCGGATTAAAAGAAAAATCGCTGGCGGCATATCGTTTGGGGATAAAGACGCTGATTATTCCTAAAGAGAACAAAAAGGATTTAAAAGAAATCCCTAAAGAGGTGACAGATGCTGTCAAAATTATCATAGCAGATGATATAGACACAGTGTTTGACAATGCAATTATTTTATAAGAGGTTTATGCTTTGCTATTTGAATGACAAAATTAAAAAATGTTTATTAAACGCAAATACTATCTCGCCCTCAACCTAATTCTTTGTCATCCTGTTAAGGATCTCAGCTTTATATTCTTCTTTAAAAAAAACTACTCATTAAGGTTGTTTTAACTACACTACAAAAAAACATGAAAATAACAAAAACAAAATTTATAATAAGTCATGCTGACGCAAAAGAATATGCAAAATTCGTTTATAACAATGAGTTTTGTTTTTGTGGAAGATCCAATGTAGGAAAGTCTACTTTAATAAACACTCTTACAAATCAAAAAATCGCTAAAACATCACAAACCCCTGGCCGCACTCGCCTTATAAATATCTTTGATTGCAATGACGGGGAGTTTACATTAGTGGACTTGCCCGGCTATGGATATGCAAAGGCATCAAAGACACAAAATGAGGCTTTTAAAACTCTAGCAGAAGGGTATTTTGCTGCGACTACATCAAAAAACGCTTTAAAAAAAGTGTTTGTTTTGTGCGACATAAGAGTCAAAAGCCCATTAGATTTGCAGATGCTTGACTATTTATATTATTTTAGGCTGCCGTTTTCTATATTGGCAACCAAATGTGACAAGCTGTCAAAATCACAATTACATAGACATGTGATAGAGCTAGCAGCCTTTTTAAATGTAGGAAAAGACAACATTATACCCGTGTCGGACAAGGGTCTTGGCAAGGATAAAGTTATGCAAGTGATAGAAGGGGCGATTAATCAATGAAAATTTTTGCGATTTCAGATTTGCATTTATCTATCAATAATCCAAAACCTATGGATATTTTTGGGCATAAGTGGGATGATTATGTGGATAAGATTGTGATGAATTGGGACAAAAAAGTGGCGGAGGATGACATAGTGTTGATTGCTGGGGACATAAGCTGGGCGATGCATTTAGAGGATGCGGCGGCTGATTTAGAGTTTATTGGGCGGCTAAAAGGGACAAAGATTATGATAAGAGGCAATCATGATTATTGGTGGAAATCTATCACGGCACTAAGAAACATGCTACCAAAGAATTTTTATGCACTGCAAAATGATTGTGTGAAAATAGGGGATGTGATTTTTTGTGGGTCAAGAGGCTGGATGGTAGACAGTGCTAGTGAAGAGGATAAAAAGATTTTTGATAGAGAGTTGATTAGGATAAAATTGTCATTAGACCAGATGAAAAAGAAAAGGGCGGAGGGGGATAAGGTGATATTGATGCTGCATTATCCGCCGTTTAAATTTGTTGGAGATGACAGCAAGGTTGTGGATTTGATCAATGAATATGAAATAGACAAGGTAGTATATGGACACTTGCACGGAAGCAAAATAAAAACTCCGCTGTCCTTAAAAAAGGGCAAAACGGAGTATTTGTTGACATCATGCGATCAAATCAACAATGATCCTATAGAGCTTGTCTTTTAGGGAATCTGTAGTATAAAGCAACTTTTGGCAGTAGTTTTTAAACAGAAGAGATTCTTACAGAATGACATAAAATTAATAATTGTTTATTAAACGCAAATACTATCTCGCCCTCAACCTAATTTATGTCATCCTGTAAGGATCTCTTTTTATTTTTTAATATGACAATTCCTATTTATAAAAGTTTCTATTTCATGGCGATAATTTCAATTTCCACCAATCCATTTAAAGGCAATTGTCTAACAGCAACACAGCTTCTTGCAGGCGGATTGCTAGGAAAATACTTGCTGTATTCTGCATTAACAAGTGGAAAATCTCTCATATCGGTGATAAAAACAAGCGTTTTGACAACATTGTCCGCCGTCAAGCCATTTGCTTTTAATAAAGCATCAATATTTTTAAAGGTCTGCACTGTTTGTTGAGTCACATCACCCTCAATTTTGCCCGTCTTAGGGTCAATGCCCAAAGCACCCGAAAAATAAAAGGTTTCGGTTTGCCCCGACACAGCAATACCCTGACTATAAGGTCCAATAGCCTTTGGTGCTTCTTCAATTGCAATAATTTTTCTGTTCATGATAGTTGTTTCTCCTAAAGATATAATTTTTCTATATACTATCATATATATTAAACCTTGTCAAGATTTATTTAAGATAAAATCAATAAAAAAATATTTTAAAAAAGTGGACAAAAGTGGTTTTTTGTGGCTAAAAGTGGTTGACAAGCCTTTTTTGGTGTGCTAAAATATTATCATTAAAGATGAAGGTGACAGTTATGATTCTTCTCCCATAACTGTCACTTCATGTTTTTAAAAGACAATGATATTTTTTGGTGAAGCACAACACACCCTTGATGAAAAGGGCAGAATAAGAATTCCTTCAATTTATAAGAAGGATTTGGGCGTCAATCCCTATTTTACATATGGGGATGGGTGCATTTTAGTGTATACCAATGAAAGAGCCAACAAATTTAAAGAAGAAATGAATTTAATTTTTAATGACGATGCTGAGTTTTATGATGAGGAAAAATCAGAAAAATATTCGGATTTAATGAAAGGACAGTTTTGTCAAGAGGACTCACAAGGGCGTATATTGTTGCCGCCAGCACTAGTTGAAGATGCTGGATTAACAAAAAATTTGGTAATGACTACGGGCGGAAACCACCTGCAAATTTGGGATGAGGACAAGCTAAAAGAAAAAAGGGCAGCAAAAAGGTTGGCTAAGTTAGAAATTAAAAAGATATAGGATAAATTAGTTATGTATCATGTTCCAATATTGTTAGATGAAATAATCAAGACTTTAAATATCAAAAAGGATGGGCTTTATCTTGATGGGACATTGGGCGGCGGAGGACATAGCGAGGGGATATTGAATGCTGGTGGGCGATTGATTGGTATTGATAGGGATTCTGATGCGATTGAAGAGTGCAAAAGACGGTTTGACAAGCAAGAGTTTGATGGGCGGTTTGCATTATATAAAGACAACTATAAAAATGCAAAAGAAATTTTAAAGGATAAAAAGCTGGATGGGGCACTATTGGATTTAGGGATTTCTTCTCATCAGATTGATGATCCAAGCCGTGGAATGAGCTATCGCTTTGATAGTGAGCTAGACATGCGCATGGACAAAGACGCACCACTAACAGCACATGATATAATAAACTCATATCAAGAGGACAGGCTATTAAAAATTTTGTTTGAATATGGTGAGGAGCGGTTTTCTAAAAATATAGTCAAAAATATTTTAAAAGCAAGAGAAAAGGGTGGGATAAATACTACAAAGGAATTTGCCGATTTAGTCAAAAGAAGCATCCCTAACAAAAACAAAAATGAGGCACATCCAGAAAAACGGGCATTTCAGGCGATTAGGATAGAGGTTAATAATGAGCTAAGAGGGCTTGATAAAGCGATTAAGGATATATTTGATTGTTTAAAACCAGGGGCTAGGCTGTGCATATTGTCCTTTCATTCACTAGAACACAGACTGGTTAAGACGGTATTTAATGACTTGTCCGCTGGCTGTATATGTGACAAAAATTTGCCTCAGTGCATTTGCACACATTTGCCTGAGGGAAAAGTGCTAAAAAAACAAATTCCATCAAAACAAGAAATATTGAATAACTCAAGAAGCGCCTCAGCAACGCTTAGAGCAATAGAAAAAATTTGACCCATTTATAGGAGAGAGACAAATGGTAAATTTTAAAAGAAAAGTTAGTTCAGAAAAAGACATCTATATTGATGGCTATGATTCAGTTATTGAGGTTGAGCCGATACAAAAGCAAGTGTATAAACAGTCTCAAAGAGGCGGCTCTTATGCGGACAATACATACACAGACAAAGATCAAGGTCTAACTGATCTAAGCTATACTCCCATTAAACGCACACAATCACAAGCTGTTTATCAAACCGAAACTCATAGACCTAGCTATCCAAAAGCACAAGATAGCCGTCAAGCAAAGCTATATGATGTTAAAAAATCGTCGCCTGCTAAATCAGAAGCGATTGCCGTCAATTCAAAAACAAAATTGATGTTGTTTACTTATTTGGTGGCAGCAATAATTTTGGCAACTGTTGTTATAGTTACAGGCGTAATGCTAAGAAACGCTTCAGATAATGCAAGCGCATTAGAGGGGCAGCTAGCAGCACAAAATTATATTTTGGCAAATCAAGATACGCAATTAGCAATGTTGCATGATGATACATATTTAAGAGGGCTTGCGATGGAGATGGATATGGAGCTAAATGATGTATTGCATCAGGTTGATTTATTAGAAATTATTGAGCCTGTGCATGTTGAGTCAAGTACAAATTGGTTTGATAGGTTTACAAGATTTTTTGCAAGATTGTTTACTAGAGCATAATTAGACAAAATTCGTCATAAATTATAAGACTATTATTATCTTAAAATAATAGTCTTTTTTTTGTTTGCTAACTAGTTAAATCCATGACGGTAATAGTGTAATATAGTCAAACCTTTGTTAGTAGTTTTTTAAGCTGATGAGAATTATGTCATCTCGGGGGCTTTAGCCCATTGGCACGAATACCTCTTGGCACGCCAATCACCGAAGGTGAGAGATCTTTGCCGTTTAAAATATATGAATAAAGCAAAGATTTCTCGCTTACGCAGCTGTCGTGCCAAGAAGTGTTCGTGACAGCTCGCCTTCGGCTAGCGAAATGACATGAATTTTAAAAAGCAAAGATCTCTCACCTTCGGTGATTGGCGTGCCAAGAGGTATTCGTGCCAATGGGCTTCGCCCCCGAGATGACATATTTTAAAATTTGTTATTTTAAAGCAAAGCCCAAAGATTCCATTCCCATTACTATAATTATTAAACAACACAATAACAATCCATCATTCATTACACAATATGAGGTAACCAATTTTGAAAACAAATCCGACAAACAATCTAACCATAGCAAGAAAAAGAGTGCTGGTATTATTTATTGCCGCTGTCTTTATATTCACCATTTTGTTTGGTCGCCTTGCCTATATACAACTCATTCAAGGGCGTCAACTTCAATCCCGTGGCGCTCAACAGTGGTATAGAGACCTCCCTCTTGCCGCACCAAGAGGCCGCATATTAGATAGAAACGGTGTTGTTTTAGCCGACAGCATAAATGTTTATTCTATCTATATCAGACCCCGTGCCGTCACTGACAAAGAGCGAGTGGCAACAGAGCTAGCAAATGCACTAAGGGCAGATAGACAGCGCATATTAGATAGAATAAGCGGTGCTGCCGTATCAGAAATCACTATAGCTAGACAAGTAGAGCAATCCATTGCTCGCCGTCTAATCAATCTTAGGCTGGATGGAGTTTATTTTACTATAGATACTAGACGCAGTTTTCCTGAAGGTGATTTTTTGACCCAAGTGCTGGGTTTTACTAATATTGACAATGTCGGGCAAAATGGACTAGAGGCATATTATAATCATTTTTTGCGAGGAGTAAATGGTGCTGTTCTTACTCCTACTGATATTCGTGGGATAGAATTGCAAGGCGGTGTCACTAGATATGTTCCGCCTATCCCAGGTGCAGATATTAGTCTGACAATTGATGCAAATATACAAAGCTTTGCACAAGAGGCAGTTGTTTCTGCTCACAGGCAGTTTAATTCTAAGTCGGCATCAATGCTAATCATGGATGCAGCCACTGGCGGCATCCTAGCAAGTGCCCAAACTCCATCGTTTGATCTAAACCATATCCCAAGAGACGACATTTATATGCTAAATCAGCTATCAAGAAACACACTTATCACCGATGTATTTGAACCAGGGTCTACTTTCAAGATTTTTACTACAGCACTTGCTTTAGAGCATCAAATAGTCACAGAAAATACAAGGTTTCCGTGTGCAGGTTTTAGGATAGTAGACGGGCAAAGAATAAGATGCTGGAGATCTAAGGGGCATGGTATTCAGGTGCTTAGTGAGGGAGTAAAAAACAGCTGCAACTGTGTGTTTATGGATTTGGCACTAGCTATTGGAGTAGAGCGGTTTTATGAGGGGATAAAGGCGTTTGGGTTTGGTGCAAAGACGGGCATTGATTTTATGGGTGAGGCAGCGGGGTTGTTGATTGCTCAAAATTATGTTAAGAATATTGATTTGGCTAGGATTGGATTTGGTCATGCTATTGCAACTACTCCTATTCAGATGGTTGCTGCTGTTGCGGCAACGGTTAATGGCGGCAATTTAATGCAACCACATTTTATTCAAAGTGCAAGAAGCGGCGGAACGGGGATTGAGTTTTATCGGCGAGAAACAAATGCGGTGCGGAGAGTAATAAGTGAACAGACCAGCACTCAAATGAGAGAGATTTTGGAGGGAGTGGTGCGTGAGGGGAGCGGCAAAAAGGCAGGAGTGCCTGGGTTTAGTATAGGGGGAAAAACGGGGACTGCACAAAAGTATGGGGCAACAGGGCATGTAGAGCAAGGGCGATATGTGTCTAGCTTTGTAGGATTTGCTGATGTGGGGGACAGTCAATATGTGGTGATGATGATTGTTGACGAGCCAGAGGGGTATATGTATTATGGGAGTTTGGTGGCAGCACCGTTTGTGGGGCAGGTATTAGAGAGGATTTTTGAGGCAAGGGGAATGGAGGGTAATTTAGAGGGGATAGAAGAGGATATTAAAGTAGTTATGCCAGAATTGGTGGGGAGAGGTGCAAGTGAGGCGGTGGGGATATTGACGCAGATGGGGGTTAGGTTTGAGACTAGTGGAGAGGGGGACAGGGTGATAGGAAGTGTGCCTGTTGCGACTAGTGTGGTCAATAAAAACAGAGAGGTTGTGCTTATTAGGTTTGGTTGATAGTGTGGGAATGGCAAAAGGAACCGCAACAGAGTGGGTGGCGGAGGGGTTGTTGTTATATGAAAGTTTTGACTGAAAGGCGCAGTATAGCAATAATAACTAGTGAATGACGAGCTACGAGCTACGAACTACAACTTACAAATTAATGATATCTAGTTTAGTTAAATAACAGCATTTTTTGATTATAATAAAATTAACATTAAAACACTCATTAATTTGTCAGTTGTAGTTTGTAGTTAAAATGCTTTCTATATTGCTACCTTTAATTTTGCAAAAACTCTCTTAGTTTTTCGGTTGCTTCTCTTAGTCGTCTTTTGGCTCTTATGTATTGACAAATGCCAAAAGGGAACCAAAGAAACAGACGCATAGATGCCTTGTCCATATTGGCTTTTGCTTCTTCATGTTCAAAACGGATTAGTTTTTCATTTTGTTGGCAGGCTATATTGGTATTTTGATAGCTTGGGTTGCAATTTGGCTCAGGTTGAGTATATACTTGATTGTATTGATTATCTTGTGACATGGTTTTGCCTCCTTATGCAAAAAAGTGTGCCGCAATTAAGAGGCACACTTCCCATTCGGGGCTACATGTCCTCCTGATTGTCGCCAAACAACACTCAAAATAGAGGGGAGAACATGCCGAAGGGCAGAGAGTTCACCTCTATTTTGATTAATGTTGTTTGGCTTTTTTAAGGTAGCATATTTTTATTAAGTTTGTCAATCAAAAAACAGTAGTTTTATTTTTTTTAAGCTACTGTTTTTTCTATGTTGAGAATTGGTGCGATCGAGAGGATTTGAACCTCCACGCCTTGCGGCACAGCATCCTTAGTGCTGAGCGTCTGCCATTCCGCCACGATCGCATGTTATGGCGAGATTATTATGGCATAAAAAAATGGGGCTGTCAGTATATTTGTGGGGTTGAAAATAATATTTTGTTTTTTAAAGCGAAGATTTCTCGCCTAAAGGCTCGAAATGACATTAATTGGGTGGGGTTGTTTTGTCGGACTTCGTCCTTTTCGCAATGACGCTTTAAGGAGATTCTTCGGCAGGCTCAGGATGACAACTTCGACTTTGTCATACATCCCCTTTCCAAGAAGTTTTCGTGATGGTATCCTTCGGATCTGCAATGACGGTGCAGTGAAAATGACGGTGTAGTGAAATTGACACTATGTAGGGGCGTTCACTGAACGCCCGATGTTCCCACTAATTTGCATGTTTTTGCTATAAAAGTGAAGGTGGCGGGTAGATTCAGTTGCAAGCTTGAATCTAATGAATTGAAGTCGTTAGTGGTTAATAAAAAAAACAGCTTTTCTTAAATTGTTAGGAACAGCTGTTTTTTTGCAAAAATGTTGTTTAGTAGAGCCTTTTATAGCAACAGGTTGAGCTATTTTGGCTTTGCTTTAAAATAAGAAATTTTAAAATATTGTCATCTTGAACCTTTAGGTGAGAATCTTCGCCTTACCGAAGGACGAAGTATAAAACATGAGAATAAAGCAAAGATCTCTCACCTAAAGGTTCGAGATGACATGAATTAAATTTTAAGTCTGTGGCACAAACACCTTTTGGTACGCCAACCACAGATGTGAGGACTCTTAGTCGTTTCAAAAAACACTATCAAAGGTTTGACTAGATAACACCCGTAGGGGCGAACGCCCTCGTTCGCCCAGCTATAGCTAGGACACCTATATCAAATAATTATAAACAGGATGCACAATGCTCCAATAATTGCTGTAATCACGCAATAATACAAGCTGATTTTTGTTTCATGCACACCTTTTTTTTCTAGATGATGGTGATATGGAGCCATTAAAAATATTCTTTTTCCGCCTGTCTTCTTAAAATACAGCACCTGCAAAATTACTGATATACTGCTTACAATAAACATTATACCCAATATCGGCACAATCAATATCCGCCCAGAAAAAATCGCTAGACACGCAAGCGCTCCGCCTATCCCTAGACTTCCAGTGTCACCCATAAAAATTTTGGCTGGATAACCATTATATATCATAAACGCTAAAAGTCCGCCCACAAGCCCTAAACAAAACACAATCAAATTATGAATTTCATCAGCCCTAGCACTGTCAATAGCTTGTCCGCCCCTAAGTATCAAATCCCTCCCAATGGTCACACTAAGCGCCAACAATCCTGCAAAAAATGCAACATACACAATGCTTAGACTGCTTGCAAGCCCATCAAGTCCATCTGTTAGGTTCACTGAATTAGTAAACGCTGCAAAAATCAGCACATAAAAGGGGATAGCAAACCATCCTAAATAAATCTTTCTAAACCCAAAAAATACATAAATATTTGCCCCCACTGATGAATGCATAAACGCAAAAACAGACACGATGATAGCAATCGCCACCTGAAAAACAATCTTTTGCCACGCTTTTAGACCTTCATTTTTTTTAAAATATACCTTTAAAAAATCATCTAAAAAACCCACCACCATATAGGCAAGAGTTACGCCCACTGTCACCCAAAGCAGCGATCTATTGCCCCTTGAAAAAAACAACACCAAAACAAGCGGCAATAAAAAACCTATTCCGCCCATAGTGGGAGTGCCGCTTTTTGATTTATGCTCTTCAACATAATGCAAGACAGTTTGTCTAAGTTTTAGCCGCTTTGCTAGCTTAATAACAAGCGGGATAAGTAGAAAGCTGGCAGCAAACACTGCCAAAAATGCTAATAAGGCTTGTACCATAAAAAATTTATTATGCGGATTTAGTTAATGAAAAATGAAAAATTGTTGCTAGCCTTGATTAACCAAGCAAATTTGCTTGCTTGCAAGGGAAAATTTGCGACCGCCAAAAATGGTGTGATACCCTGCGGCTTTGCCGCAGAACCATGCCGCCCTCGGCGGCATGGGGTCCAGGGCTTTGCCCTGGGGTATAATACCTAATTTATTTTAAAACTCATAATTAGGCTTATAAAACAACTCTAATGGCAGAAGAAGAGAGTATCACAATTATTTTTCATTCTTCATTTTTCATTTTTAATTAATTAAATCCTATACTCCTCAATTAATTTTAAAACAAAATCGCTGTCATTGTATGGGTATTTTATACCACAAATCTCTTGATATTTTTCTGCTCCCTTTCCAGCAATCAACACAATATCATCTTCAGTCGCCATCTTAAGCGCATATCTAATCGCCTCTGTTCGTTCACTTATTGTAGTATAATTCTCTAGTCCCAATTCCTTTATCCCCACAACAATATCCTTAATAATAGCCTCAGGTGCTTCGCTCCTAGGGTTGTCAGATGTCAACACACAATAATCACTCATAAGTGCAGCCACCCTGCCCATAAGCGGGCGTTTGCCCTTGTCTCTATCTCCTCCGCATCCAAATACAGTCAGCACCTTTCCCTTAGCATATTCTCTTATACTAGAAATTATGTTCTTTAATCCCTCATCCGTGTGCGCAAAATCAATAATTACACTCCCTTTAGTAGTATTAATTATATTATATCGCCCCTCCACTCTCTTAAATTTTCTTATTCCTTCGGCAATTTTTTTCACACTCACACCCATCGCCCCAGCAATAGAAGCAGCGCACATAGTGTTATACATATTAAACCGCCCTGTCATATTGCATTTAATCTTTGTTACATTGTCCATCAAGTTTAAAGTATATTCAAGCCCCCCCACACTCATCTTTAGATTAATCCCAAACACATCAGACGGACACAAGCATCCATAGCTAATAGTGTCTACCAAAGACTCTCTTATCAGCTTTTGTCCAAACTCATCGTCAGCGTTTATTATAGCCAGCCTTGTTAAGCTAGGGCTAAACAGCTTTGCTTTTGCTGCACCATAGGTTTGCATATCCCCAAAAAAATCTAAATGGTCTTGAGTTAGGTTGCTAAAGGCTGTCACATCATAAATAATGCCGCTGGTTTTGTTTAAAGCAAGTGCATGGGCAGATACCTCCATAACAACAGCCTTTACGCCAGCTTTTACCATATCATTTAGTATGCAAAACAATTCTGGCGGATCAGGAGTAGTCAGGTTTAATTCTAGTTTGCGGTCATTAAAAACTGCTCCGTTTGTGCCAATTATCCCTGTGTTTATGCCAGCCTCTGTCAAAATAGATTGCAAAATATAGCTAGTAGTAGTCTTTCCGTTTGTGCCCGTTATGCCTATCATCTTCAGCTTTTTGTGTGGATAATCATATAGCTTTGCACTAGCAAATGCAAGCGCAGCCCTTGTGTCAGGCACTAAAATTTGTGGAATTTTAGCATCAATGCCGTGCAGTGTTTTTTCACACAAAATAGCCACCGCCCCATTTTTAACAGCCTCGGCGGCATAGTCATGTCCGTCAACACTGTTTCCTCTTAGACAAACATACAAAGAGTTGCTTAGTTTTTTAGCACTTAAAAAACCAATATGCTCTATCAATATGTTGTCCTCTCCATTTAAGTATACCCCGTCAACTGCCTTAACTATCTCATTTAATAACATGTGTTTTTTACCTCAATATTTATTACTATCCCATTGTATGAAATTCAAAAGCAAAATGCAATACCTAAGCAAAAAATATCAAAAAACGACAAGAGTAATTTTTGGCATATTATTTTTGAGAAACCCGTAGGGGCGACACCCTGTCGCCCGTGTATCGGTTATAGCAGTGAGACGGGCGAACAAAGTTCGCCCCTACGAGTCCACATACAGACAAACATCATCTATATTGCAAAACTACACAAACATAACAACATAGGCGAACGAGGGTGTTCTTCGCCCCTACGGGGTTCTCAAACATAAATGGTATCCAAAATTTAAACACTCATTAATTTTTCACTTTTCATTTTTCATTTTTAATTAGTTTCTATTATATACATATTTTGACATTTTTCGCCATAAAATAAATGGTGGAAATTTTTAAAAAAAATATAATGATTTTAGGTGAGGGTGCAAGCGGAAAGGCTGCATTTGCTGCCTTAAAAAATATTGCTCACCCATTTTTTTATGATGCTAAAAAACGCTTTTGTTCTGATGATGAAAGCCTTTTTAGTGAGCCAAAAAAATCACCCGACATCATAGTCACAAGCCCTGGCATTGGCTCTCATCCTATGTTTGAATACGCTAAGCAGCACAACATCCCTCTTATTTGTGAATTAGAGCTAGGGTTTTTGCTAAATGATACTCCTATTATTGCGATTACGGGGACAAACGGAAAAACTACTGTCACCAAAATGATAGGGGATATGCTGTCAAAAAAATATAAGGTAGCCGTTTGCGGAAACATCGGGCTGCCCTTTTCTAGTATAGCTGGTGGGGATCATGATATAGCAGTTGTAGAGGCATCTAGCTTTCAATTAGAGCGTTGTGTGCATTTTAAACCGCACATTGCAGTGATTACTAATATTACACAAGACCATCTAGACAGGCACGGCAGCATGCAAAACTATATTGATATAAAGATGAGCATATCCAAAAACCAGCAAAGAGAGGATTATTTTATTGTGCCGTCTGATTTAAAAAAACATTTGCCGCAGCATAAATCACGGCTAATTTTTTCTGATATTGATGCATATATAAATTGCGGCTGGATAGAGGTTGAGGGCGAAAAAGTAGCAAGAGTGGACAGCATTAAAATAGAAGGAGAGCACAACAAAAAAAATATCATGCAGGCGATGCTTGTTGCTAAATTGATGGGACTAAGCAATGAGGATATTGAGGCAGCGATAAAAGGGTTTGTGATGGAGCGGCACAGGCTAGAGCTAATAAAAGAGACAAAGGGAAAGCGGTGGTATGATGACTCTAAGGCTACAAATATTGATGCGTGCATTGTTGCGTGTGAGAGTATGACAGGGGATACGGCATTGATACTTGGCGGCAGTGACAAAGGATATAATTATGATGAGTTGTTTGTCAGGCTGCCCAAACAGATTAAGGTGGTGTATTTGATGGGACAGGTGCGGAGTAAACTGGTGTTTGCAAGCGAAAAGGCACGCCATGAGATATTGATAGAGCAAGTTGGTATGATGAGTGAGGCGGTGAGTGCGGCAAAGAATCTAAAGCTAGACAATGTATTGTTATCACCGGCTGCGGCATCGTTTGATAGGTATAAAGATTATAAAGAGAGGGGAGAGGAGTTTAGAAAATTGGTGGAGTCATTATGACAAAAACAAAGCAAAAACAAAGCAAAAAAGAAAAGCTGTCGTTTGAATTAAACAACTCAAGCGGAAAATTTGATATTCCTTTGTTTGTTGTCACAGTAGTTTTAGTAGTCTTTGGCATCATCATGGTTTATTCTGCAAGTGGATATTCTGCCGCTCATCATCAAGGCAACCGCTTTTATTTTATGAACAAGCAAATAATAGGCGCTGTTGCTGGCTTTGCCGCTTTTTTGGGATTCACTTTATTAGACTATAAAAAATTATATAAGTTTAGATTTGCCGCTTTGATAGTCTCTTATGTTTTGCTGGCATTGGTTTTTATTCCTGGGCTAGGGCTAGAGGTATATGGTGCTAGGCGCTGGATACGCTTGCCGTTTTTTACGCTGCAGCCATCAGAGATTGCCAAATTCGGCTTTATTATTTTTACTGCCGCATACATGTCAAAGCATCACGACAAGGTGCATAAATTTAAAACAATCCTGCCCGTATTAGGAGCAGGATCGCTTATGGCGCTTTTAATCATCTTAGAGCCCAATATGTCTATCACCATGTGTGTAGTCTTATTAATGCTGGCTATGCTATTTTTGGGCGGCATGAAAATAAAGCATTTTGTCATCATAATTTTGCCCGTCTTAGCACTTGTTCCTATCCTAATTATCATGGAGCCATATAGAATGAACCGCCTGACAGCATTTTTAAACCCGTGGGCATCGCCTCTTGCCGAGGGCTATCAGTTGATTCAGTCATTTTATAGCCTAGGCAGCGGCGGCTTGTTTGGACTAGGGCTGTTTAATTCAAGGCAGGCATATTTATTTTTGCCCTTTTCAGAAAGCGATTTTATTTTTAGTATAATAGGAGAGGAGTTGGGATTGATAGGGGCTGGGGCTGTAATTTTGCTGTTTATAATAATGATAGCAAGGGCAATAGTCATTTCACAGCGGGCACAAGACAGGTTTGGGATTTATTTAGCAAGTGGCATTGCCGCCATCATTGCAATTCAGGTGCTAATAAACATAGCGGTAGTCACGGGGAGTATTCCTCCTACTGGATTGCCGCTGCCCTTCATAAGCGCTGGCTCAAGCTCTTTAGTTGTTTTCCTCTCTGGTATCGGTATCTTGCAAAGTGTCAGTCTTAGAAGCCACAAAAGTATCAAAAGCCTCTGACGGAGGAGCTTGCATATCCAATCCATCTGTATTGTTGTCATGTGCATTCGCTAAAACAAGCTGATTGCCCCCAGCGGCTACTGCTCTAGTCATAGCTATCATAAATGGTTTATTCAATAGCAATATTACTCCTACGACCAAAGCAATCGCTGCATCAATCAAAAAGAATGTATTATACAAAAATGCCCAGCCCACAACAGTCATATCCCTAAACTCTTGCGGTCTTCCTGCTGGATCATAGAAAAACATAACACCCGACCAAACATGGCTAAAATATCTTATTAAAATATATCCTAGTGCTGCGACAAAAAACATCACAGGCATTTTGTTTTTGAAAATCTTGTCATTAAAATTCTTAGAAAAAATCGCAAACAAAATCAGTGCAGAATAAGGGATTATATAATCTAAAAACATTTGCCACGGATGAATAATCCATGCTCCTTGAATAAACTGAAATGCCAAAAATGCAAATACCATAATGCTGCCTTTTCTAAACCCAAAAAAGTATGCATACAGCATAATCGCAACGCTAGAGGCTAGGGTAATCCTTCCGCCCGCTGGCATACGCACACCTATGTATGACAATACTATAGCAAGTGCTAGCAATACTCCTGCAAAGGTAATATCCTTTGTTGTATAAACCAGTGGCTGAAGCTTTAGTGCTTTTGACACAGAAATAAAGGTTATTGTCAGCATAACAAGAGCAGGCACAAACAAAAAGCCAGCCAATATTGTTCTTGGCTCATTTAAAGCAGCAATTTCCCAATCATATAATGCTGTTCTATCGCTAGGAAAAGGCACGATAGTGTGTCCTAATGCATAAAAAAGCATAATAGATAATGAGGCTAAAAACAGTGTAGCTATGCTGCCTTGAATAACTAAGGCAGATATTGATTTGTCTTTTTTTGATATTATTTGCCATAGTATATAGCCGCCCACAAGAGCAATCACTAAAAATGTGCTTATGGTGACCAATATAGAAAAGTTTAGGTTTGAGTATTCACCCGTGGTTCTATCAAAGGCGATTAGGGTATAAAAGGTTAGGATGATTCCTGTTAGTATGCCAAGTATTGATACTGCACTTAAAGCGACTTTGGCAGTTTTGTTGTTTTTTAAGGTGGTCAGTGCAACTAGTATAGCAAGAGCAAAGACTACTAAAAGTGCAATTCCTATTATGCCGGTCGTAGAGATGTAGGGCATTGCTCTATAGCGGTTGCCATCTGCGTCGGTGGCATTCCACCATCTTAAATCTAACATGTTTTTTTCTCCTTTTTAATCCACTAAAACAAAAAACCCTGTCCACTAGAATTTAGCAGCAGGGAAATAAATAGTGCATTAAAAAATTTTACACAATTTTTGCTTCCCTACGCGAGTATTAACTCACAGGTTCAAAGGGATTGATAAGTGTCATTATCATCTCAGCGTTTTAATTTAAACGCACCCCTAGCGGATTATGTATATAGAATAATCATATAAAAAAATAAAGTCAAGCGTTTTTTATTTAATATAGCAATTTTTGTTGATTTATTTTTTTTTGTGTGTTAAACTAAGGCTAGTGATTTATTTAAAAGAGACATTTAAATATCTAAAGAGGGCATTTTTTCCACTTTTGGTAGTTGCAGTTGTTCCTGCATTGCTATTAGGGATTTTTACCAGCCCGTTTACTTTCATCTCATTTTTGCCGCTTTATTATCGCAGCTATTATGGCATTGACTTTGCTATGGTATTTTGGATGTTTATGTATAGGACATCTGTTACTAGGATTTTTCCTTTCATAATCACTTTTTTGGGGCTAATGATTTTTCTAAGCTATGGGCTAGGGCTTGTTGAAAAGCAATTTAAGACGGGCAAGAGGGGACTGACTAAGCCGCTTAGGGCAATCAACAATTCAGCTCTTGCCATCTTTAAAACTGTTCCGTTTATGCTGGTTGTGCTTCTTGCCGCATTGTTTTTGCACGCTGGGCTAGTCACATTGATTAGGCATGCAATAAGTGGGCTAAACTATCCGCCGCTTTTTATTGACAGCTTTTTGGTGACGATTGTATCTATTGTGGTTTTTGCACTTGTGCTTATGGCATCAATATTTGTAGGCGTGTGGGCGGTGGTTATTCAAATTTATGGGTATACCTTTAAAGAAGCATTTGTAGAGGCGTTTAGGGCAGTGAGGAAAAAGTGGTTTCCGTTGTTTTTGGGGCTGTTTATTCCTATAACGGTGCTGACGATGGCACAGCTTGTGTATACGGCATTTTTGGTGTTTGAGGGGGTGCATAGTGGGTTTGCTTGGCTGCAAGGGTTTGTGAGTGTGATGATCAATCTATTTATTTTGATATATTATATGGCATATATTCCTGTTAGTGTATATCAACTAAACGGGCTTGACAGAAGGGATAATAAGCCGCCATACTTGAGGGGATTTAGGTAATATAATGCACAATTCACAATGCACATTAACAATGCACAATTCATAATGCACAATGCACAATTAAGGATGGGTGCGATAGGATAGAGAGTGTAATTACATTAATATGATACTAATCTAATTATAGTTTTTATATTGTGTAATTGTAATTACTACCCTATCAAAAGCCCTACATTAATTGTGCATTGTGAATTGTGCATTATGCATTGAATAAGTGCATCAAAAAAGGACTCATATTGTTTAGATATGAATCCTTTTTTTAATTTAAGTTATTTTTTTAGACGCATCTAACTTTTAATATGCCATCCACTTTTTTCAGCTCTTTGCACTGACAATCTGTTTTGTTGATGTTGTCAGAATCAATGATTGCATAGCCAAAGTCGCCACGGGTTGCACTTGCAAAATTTAATACTTTTAAGCCAGCTTTTTCTGCCAATTTTTTAATATCTAAATCGCCCTTAAAGCAAACCGTCATCCTGTCTGTTTTTGCCTTTCTGTCTAGTGACAAAGCAGGGTAGTTGACAGAGTTTACAATATTGCCATTTTCAATATAATCAATAATTTGAGCGCCGCCCATAGACACGCAGTTGTCTTCAGCCTCTGGAGTAGATGCCCCTAGGTGAGGGATAGTGATGATTCCAGGAATGTTTAACACAGCACCCACAGGGAAATCAGTCACATATCTATTGACTTTGCCGTCTTTTAATGCTGCAATGATTGCATTGTTGTCTACTAATTCTGACCTTGCGCAGTTGATTATGTTGACACCTTTTTTGCATTTTGCCAGTACATCAGCATTAATCATCTCTTTAGTTTCAGGCAAATATGGCAAATGAAGTGAAATAAAATCAGACTTAGCATAAACTTCATCCAAAGTTTTTAGCATAGTCACTCTTTTATCCAATTTCTTTTGCTTTTCAGGTGTCATGTGCGGATCATAACCAAACACATTCATACCTAAACCAGCCGCCGCTTCAGCAGTCAAGATACCAATCGCACCCATACCGATGATAGAGATGTTTTTGCCCAAAATCTCGCCGCCCACAAAGTTGCCTTTGCCTTTTTCAACTTGTTGAGCCACACTAGGGTCACCCTCTTTTAAACCGCCAGCCCAGTTGATTCCGTCAACAATTTTTCTGCCCGCCAAAAACAATGCACATATGCACAATTCCTTAACAGCGTTTGCGTTTGCACCAGGAGTATTGAAAACTACTACGCCTTTTTCTGCATAGTCTTTTGATGGGATATTGTTTGTGCCAGCACCAGCTCTTGCAACACACAGCACGCTTTGAGGCAACTCATAAGGAGCTTTCATGTCAAAAGAACGCACAATGATTGCATCAGGAGCATCATGAGCGTCATGCAATTTATAATTTGTGCCAAAAACTTGATCAGCCAAAGCACCCAATTTGTTTAATTTTAATACATTTTTCATAAGAAATTACCTTTGGCAATTTAGTGAAAAATGAAAAATGAAAAATGAAAAATTAAGGAAAGTTTTTAAATTGAAAAAAACAAAATAAATTTAGCACTCAATAATTTTTCATTTTTCATTTTTCACTTTTCATTAAATATTACTTATTCTCCTTTTCAAACTTTTTCATAAAGTCAACTAAAGCTTTTACACCTTCAACTGGCATAGCGTTGTAGATAGATGCACGCATTCCGCCCACCAATTTGTGACCTTTTAATGTTGTTAGACCTGCTTTTGTTGCTTCTTTTAAAAACTTTTCATTTAGTTCTTCAGAAGGTGACACAAAAGGAATATTCATGATTGATCTATCCTCTTTTGCCACATTGTTAGAAAACATTTTAGAGTTGTCAATAAAATCATAAAGCATATTAGCTTTATCTTCATTGATTTTTTGCATAACTTTTATGCCGCCCAATTCTTTTAAATATCTAAACACTTCCATAGCCACATAAGTAGGAAAAGATGGAGGAGTATGATACAAAGATTTTGCTTCTGTATGAGTTTTCCATTTTAGGATAGTAGGGCAGTTAGCGTGAGCAGAATCCAATAAATCGTTTCTAACAATGACAAGCGTCATACCAGCAGGCCCAATATTTTTTTGTGCACCTGCATACAGCACCCCATATTTTGATACATCCATTTCTTCTGACAAAATGCAAGATGACAAGTCATTTACGATAGGGACATTTCCAGCTTCAGGAATATAATTAAATCTTGTTCCCACAATCGTGTTGTTTTGACAAATGTGCAAATAATCAGCGTCAGGTCTAATCATATCCTTTGTGATTTTAGGGATATAATTAAAGCCTTTGTCTTTTGATGAAGCAATTTCTTTTGCATCACTAAACTTTTTAGCCTCTTTATGTGCTTTTTCAGCCCAAATGCCTGTTACTACATAATCAGACTTGCCATTTTTGCTTAAGTTAAGTGGCAACGCTTCAAACTGCAAGCTTGCACCGCCTTGAATAAAGGCAACCTCATAGTTTTTTGGGATGTTCATTAATTCTCTTAAAAGAACTTCGGCTTCTGTATTGATTGCCTCATATTCTTTAGAGCGATGGCTCATCTCCATCACCGACATGCCACTATTTTCATAGTTGATTAGCTTTGCTTGCACTCTTTCTAATACCTTTAAAGGCAATGTAGAAGGGCCTGCTGAAAAGTTGAAAACTCTCATTTTTTTTCTTCTCCTAAATTTTTTTTAGAACTTAAAACTATTATAAAGCATATAAATTTTTATTGCAAGTGTTTTGTCTATGGTTTTTGTTTGCTTTTAAATATTATGTTTGATAGTATATATAGATTGTAATGTAATACAAACCTTTGGTAGTAGTTTTTTTGAACAGGTGAGATTCCTCACATTTCGTGATTGCCGTGCTGAGGAAGTCTTCGTGACAATGGGCTAAAGCTCCCAAAATGACAAATTTTAATTCATGTCATCTCGGGGGCTTTAGCCCATTGGCACGAAGACCTCTTGGCACGCCAATCACCGAAGGTGAGAGATCTTTGCATTACAAAATATATGAATAAAGCAAAGATTTCTCGCTACGCTCGAAATGACAAGATTTTAAAATTTGTCATCTTGACCCCGAAGGGGTGCCATCACGAATGCCTCTTGGTGCGGTGGCTGCACAAGCCGAAAGATCGCATCCCATTATTATAAAAGGTTTTATTAAACAACAGGGGAGAAAAAATAAAAATGACTAGCGATGAAGAAGAATTAAACAAACAAGATGATGAAAAAATACAAGAGATTATAAAAGAAGATAATGCAATAGAGACTGAATTGGATGAGGATCAAAAAAAGGCATTAGAGCAACAAAAATTAGAAGAATCAAGACTTAATAAGCCTATTAGATATAAGATGCTTATTAAGTTTACTATTCCTACTATCATTGCCGCACTCATCATGGGCGGCTTTCAATTAATCACGCAGATCTTTGCTTCAAGAGCAATAGGATCAGATGCTATGGCGGCACTTAGCTATGTAATGCCTTATTTTACTTTATCTATGGCAATCGGTGCAATGCTGACTATGGGCGGCTCTGCACTAGCCGTCAAACTAAAGGGCGAGGGCAACAAAATAAAGGCACGCAAAATTTTTACGCTCATGACCATAGTGACTTTGATTGTCAGTGTTGTTGTTGCTATAATCTCATATTTTTTAAGAGTGCAAATTTTGTGGCTGCTAGGTGCAAGAGATATTCCTCAAGATGTATTAGATATGGCGATGGAATTTATGGTTCCTACCATTTGGTCTATGCCTGCAATTATGCTAGGAATGCTGTTTACGCAGTTTATTATTGCAGACGGAAAGCCCAGCCTTAGTATGCTAGTGTCAAGTGCGGGGGCAGTTGCAACAGTTGTATTAAATGCCATCTTCATTTTTGCCTTGTCACCTGGCACACCGCTAACAGGGGCAACGGGTGTGTTTGGGCTAGCGCTGTCTACTGGAATAGGCTATGCGATTCCTGCTGTAGTTGGATTGTTTTATTTTATTTTCAACAGAAAAGGCACGCTTTATTTTGTTAGACCTGATTGGGATTTAAAGGCGATAGGGCGATCAAGCTTAAACGGTGTGGGTGAGATGCTGGGCATGCTGTCGTTTACTGTGACTACTATTGTTAAAAACAATGTGCTGACAGAGATTGCTGGAGTAGAGGCGGTTGCGGCAGCGGCTATTATATTAGGCTTGCAAGGCTTGCTGGGTGCGTTTTATTTTGGGTTTGTGCAAGGCGTTGCTCCTTTAATATCTTATAATTATGGGAAGCAGAATCATTATCGAACTAAGAAGATATTTAAAAAGAGTATTGTTATAATGGGGGTATTGTCGGTTATCACTATAGTGTTGACTTATTCATTAAATAGTTTGTTTACTAGAATATTTGTTGTTCCTTTTCCTTATGAATATATTTATATGCCTAATCCTGGAAATCTTTATGAGATGATAAGGATATATTGTGTATATAATATTTCGGTTAATGGAATGTGGATAGTGGGGACAGCGTTTATTTTTATGGGCTTTAATTTGTTTGCCTCTGGGATGTTTGCAGCATTTAATGATGGGATTACGGGTGGTATTTTGACGGTGGCAAGGACATTTGTGTTTACGCTGGTGTTGACTATCACACTGCCGCTTGCATGGGGGATAAATGGTGCGTGGATTGCTATTCCGCTTGCAGAATTGTTGTCGCTAATCATGAGTGCGATAGTGGTGATAAAAATGGGCAAAAAATATAAATATTTAGACAAGGTGCAATATAAACCGCTTGTTGAAGGATAGTTTGGGTTTTAGGTTGTGATTAGTATGCATAATAAAGTGGGGTTGTAATTTTTTGTCTTAAAGGTAGTCGGTAATAAAAGTTGTTTTTGCTTGTGTCATTAGGGCTGCCACAAAACTCGTAGGGGCGTTCACCGAACGCCCGAATGTCTCTGTTTTAACGGGATTTTGCTAAAAACTATGTGTTTCGGGCGTTCAGTGAACGCCCCTATGGGTTCATCAAAACTAATTCCAAAACAAGTCTATTGGGAGTACAGTTTTTAAAGTGAGTTTTAGCGGGCGAACAAAGTTCGCCCCTACGGGGTTTTGTGTTTTGTGGCTAGTAGATTCAGCAACTAGTCCGAACTTGCAGGCATCAAGTTGGGTAGTGGACTTAGTTTGACATATTCAAAAATAAAACTCTAATTCGACAAAATAGTTGCTTTTTTTAGTTGCCATTGAGGATAGGATGTGGTAAAATTTGGTTAAATAAACATTAAGGATAAGCAATTAAGATGCAATTTTTAGCAATTTTCAATTTTTTATTGGCAAACGGAGAAGAGAATCCTGGGGTTTCGCCGTGGATGTGGGCTGTTATGGGTGTATTGGTGCTGGCGATTTTGGTTTTTCCTATGATCACTAGACGCAAAAGAGGCAAGCAAGTCAATGACCTTAGGACTACGCTTAGAGTAGGGGATGAGGTGATGACAGCGGGTGGAATTGTGGGGACAATTGTTCAGATTATTGAAAACTCTCCGACAGACAAGGATTTTATTATTGAGACTGGGCAAGAAGAAAACAAATCTGTATTAAGGTTTGATCTTAGGGCATTGTATGAAAACAGAACAAGAATAAAAGAGCTAAGAGAAGAGGCGGCTAAGCAAGCAGAGATGGCAAGGATAGCAAAGGAAGAAAAAAAGAATAAATAATAAATTTAAGTCCAAATAAAAAACTCTAGCAATATTATCTGTTGCTAGAGTTTTTTGGTTTTATATCCATAAAATAGGGCTATAATCCTTCGTCTTGTAGAATGAAGAGATCCTTGACAGGATGACAAGAAATTAGGTTGAGAACAAAGCAGTATTTGCGTTTAATAAACAATTTTTAATTTTGTCATTCTGTAAGAATCTCATCTTAAATATCGCCAGCCCAAGCCTACTAAATCCAAGTCGGCAGTGGTTTAGTTATTATTAATTCTTCACATTAAATCTTCCTGAATTTAAAAACGCTTTGTGCAAAAACAAACTGATAAATACATTTAATACTAGGATAGACGGCAACACCAGCGTAGCTAAAAACTGCGTAAAATCATACCTAAAAATACCCATCAGCATGTTTACTATGAAAATAATTCCCCATAGACACGCCACCACTATCAGCCTAAACAACAAACTCCCCATAAAATCAAACTTAATCTGCTTTCTTGCACTATAATCCCTTGCGGCAAAGATTACTGCTATTAGTGGAAAAACCGCAAACGACACAACCACACTCACCGCATAAAACCAAATATCAAGTGCCCTAAATTCTGCCCCAAATGGTGCAAGCAGTCTATGCACAAGCAGCATTATGGCAATTTGCACCATCATAATGACAAACATCATGCCATGATGAAACAACCTCATCCTATTTTTATAAAAATAATTCTCCGCATTATAATCCTTTAAGCTGTCATCATGCCGCCTAATAATAAGCTGCTCGCCCAAATTATCCTGCTCTTCTTTAAGCTTTTCTAGCTTTGCATCCGCCATCGTTTGCACTACAGCAGTAACCGTTTTGTGCTTGATGTTGTTTCTGACCAGTTTTTCTAAAGCGTTTCTATAGTCTCGCCTGATTATGTCTGCCTCTGACATGCTTATATTAGGGGGTGCAGAATAAGAATATTGGTGATTGTTATATTGATTGCCAAAAGAAGTAGATTGGGGCGGGGGAGTCAATAGCTCTATCACATTATTGTTTGGAGCTGGTGTTGTATCAGTATCATTAGTAGCCGCTGCCACTTCATAATCATATGGACTGTGTGCAATTTCAACCGCATCATTATAATCATTTTCTTGTGCGTTGTGAGTAGTAGTGGTAGTAGTAGTGCTAGAAGTATCAGACGATGAGTTATAGATATTTGTAGAGCTATTGTGATAATAAATAGAAACATTTTGACCTTGCTGCGTTTGAGCAGGCGGAGTGTTTGCTAGATTAGAGTGGGCAGCAGCATCTTCGGTTTGCTTGTTTATAGTCACTCTATCAAAAGGGAGTTCTTCTTCAAAGTCTGTTTCATTAAAAGGATTAAAGGATTGACTGCTTTGCACCCCACTAGGTGAATAATCAATGTTTTCCATATCCTTTGCATAGCTATTGTTTTGTGAATAAACATCAAGTATATCATCAATATTTTGATCGTCACTATTTAAAACGGGTGCGTTTTCAGTTGCTTGGGTTGTATAGAGTGCGTCGTTTTCATGCTCAAACAGCTTGTCTAGCCCTGTTTGACCAAAAGACGGAGTGTTGTTTTCTATCAATTGAGAAAACATAGAGTCATTATTGCCCTCTTCTAATGTTTCATAAAAAGGAATGTCTTGCTCTTGACTAGCATTCTCTTGACTAATATTTTCTTGACTAGCATCAGCTTGTCCACTAGTTTGATTAACTCCATAAAAAAGGTGTCCTTCGGACACTTCCCCGCCTTGCAGTGGCGGGCTTTTTTGGCTTCCGATACCTTCATTTTCGTCGGTCTTTCCTAGTGCATAAAAAAATGTGTCGCTGTCTTTGTCTACAAAAGGGGAATTATCAATCTCTATTACCTCTTTTTTTGCCACTTCAAACCCAGCCATCTCATTGTCAGATATAAGCATATCCACAACGCTTTTAGAGTGCTCCCACTCATTTTTAGACTTGTCAAAAACAGCCCTTCCCATATCAGTAAGAGAATAATATTTTTTTCTTCCGCCTAGGGATTTTGCACCCCAATAAGACCTAGCAAAGCCTTGCTCCTCTAGTCTTTTTAAGCAAGCATATAATGTGGGTTGCTTTAGGTTATAAGCTCCGCCACTTTTATGCTCTATATCTTTTATAATCTCATAGCCATACTTGTCGCCTTTCATCAAAGCTTTTAAGATAATAGTGTCAATATTGCCCCTAATCAGCTCTGAATCAACGCCTTCTAGCTCTTTTTCTAGCTCCTTATCGCTCACACAAATCTCCCTCCTAGTTTGCATACTCCATAATTATACATAAACAAAATCCTTTAGTCAATCAATTTTACTTGCAATTTATGTAATTTTATATTATTATATAGACTATGAAACACAAAAATTATTTTATATCTACTTATGGATGCCAAATGAATGTGCATGAATCTGAAAAAATGTCGGGTATTCTATCAGATAGAGGCTTTATAAATTGTCAAAAAATTGAGGATGCCGACATAATTATCTATAATACCTGCTGTGTTAGAAATACGGCAGAGACAAAGGTGTTTGGGCATTTAGGGCGTGCAAAAAAGCTGAAAGAGATCAACAAAGACATTAAGATAATTTTGTGCGGCTGCATGTCGCAAAAGGATGGGGCGGCAGAGGATATAATAAAAAAGTATCCTTTTATTGATATAATTATTGGCACGCATAATATTGGTTTGATTGGAGAATATCTAGATAAAAACGCAAAGCATATTGAGGTTTGGAAAGAGGCTAGGGCAGATAGGGAGATTGACATAAAGCCAAAAAGAGAGCGGAGTGTAAACGCTTGGATAAACATAATGTATGGCTGCAATAATTTTTGCACCTATTGCATTGTGCCATTTGTAAGAGGAAGAGAAAGAAGCAGAAAGATGGGAGAGATTTTAGACGAGATTAAGGGGGTGTTGGATAAAGGGTATAATGAAATAACCTTGCTAGGGCAAAATGTAAATTCTTATGATAGTGATGGGCTGAAATTTATTGATTTATTGGATAAAATCAGGCAAATAAAAGGCAAGTTTAGACTAAAATTTTTGTCCTCTCATCCTAAGGATTTATCAGATGATGTGATTAAGATTATATCAGAGACGGACAATTTTTCTAAGACTATTCATTTGCCTATTCAAGCGGGCAATGACAGGATATTAGGGCTTATGAATAGGGGATATAGTGCGATGGATTATTTAAAAAAAGTGGACAAGATGAGACAACTTATGCCCAATTTAGGGCTTTCTACTGATATTATGGTGGGGTTTCCGTCTGAGACAGAAGCAGAGTTTTTGGACACTATGTCTTTGATAGAAAAGGTGCGGTTTGACAATATTTTTTCTTTTATTTATAATAGAAGAAGCGGCACGGATGCGGACAAAATGGATGATCAAATCAAAAGGGAAATCAAAATTGATAGGATTCAAAGATTGATAAAGCGGCAAAATGTGATTGGCGGAGAGCAAGCTATAGAGTGTGTGGGAAAAACCTTTGAGGTGCTAGTTGAGTTTCAAAAAGGGACTAAATGCGTGGGGAAGACGGATAATGGAAAGCCTGTTAGTTTTGAAAGCGACATAAATGTATTTAATCAATTTATAGACATAAAAATTGTCGGCACAAAAAACACAGGGCTAATAGGTGAGCGAGAGATTGTTGTTTAATATAACTTCTTATAGTATTTGGATGGAGACTCCTCGGTTTCACTCAAGAAGAATTTAAATCTTGTCATTTCGAACGCAGTGAGAAATCTTTGCTTTTTAAAATTACTATTACTACCAAAACAAATGAAAAAGTCACACATATGAAAAAAAATGATATAAATTTTAATAAACTTACACCCATGATGCAGCAATATCTAGAGCTTAAAGAAGAGGCTGCAGACGCTTTTTTATTTTTTAGATTAGGCGATTTTTATGAGCTGTTTTTTGATGATGCCATAAAAGTATCAAAGCATTTAGATATTACCTTAACGGGGCGAGATTGCGGTTTAAAAGAAAGAGCCCCTATGTGCGGCGTGCCTTTTCATGCGGTGGATGGCTATATTGCAAAGCTGATTAAGTCGGGCTTTAAGGTGGCGATGGCAGAGCAAGTGGGCGAGGTTGGACAAGGGCTAGTCAAGCGAGAGATTATAAGAATCGTCACTCCTGGCACGGCACTAGAGGATGAAATTTTAGATGCTGACAAAAATAATTATTTGCTATGTGTGTTTCATCAATTAGAGGATAGAAAAAATCCGCTAGCAGCAAATATTGGTGCGGCATGGGCGGATATATCCACTGGGGAATTAAATTTTTGTGATATAGATGGGATGGTTAGGCTTAATGAATTGCTGGCAAGACTGCAGCCAAGTGAAATAATTGCCAATCAAAAAATGATAGATTTAAGCATAAATTTGTCTACAATCAAATATGGAACTGTGTCACAATTTTCTTATATATCTGACATTGAGTTTGATTATAACAATGCACTAGACACAATAAACTCTGATTTAAAACAAGATGTTATTCAAAAGATTAAAAATAAACCTAATTGCGTAGCTGCTTTAGGTGCGCTGCTAGGCTATATCAAACGCACGCAAAAAAAATGGCTAGACAACATAAAGCCTGTTAATGAAAATAATATAGAGCATCTAGAGTTAGGGATGACAGCGTCAAAAACGCTAGAGATTTTTTATAATAATTCAGACGGCAAAAAAAGAGGCTCATTATTGTGGGCACTAGACAAAACCAGCACGCATATGGGTGCAAGAAACATCAAAAAATGGCTTAATTACCCTTTAAAAGACCGCCAAAAAATCAATGAAAGATTGAATGCTGTTGAAGAATTAATCAAACAGCCTGCATTATTGACAAGCAAAATTGATGATGAGCTGCAAAATATTGGCGATATAGAACGCATTTGTTCTAAAATTTCTTTAAATTCCATAAGACCAAAGGACTGCATAAACCTAGCAAACTCATTGACAGCGTGCCTAAATATAAAAAAGCTTTTTTGCAATTTTGATGCTGTTTTATTAAAGGAATTAGCAAATCAAATAGATGACTTGAGCACGCTATCATCACTAATAATTTCTGCCATAAAAGAAGATGCCCCCAATTTAATAAGAGACGGCAACATAATAAAAAGTGGTTTTAATAAAGAATTGGACTCTTTTCAAAACATAAAAACCAACGCACAAGGCATTTTGGATCAAATTGCAATAAGAGAAAAAGAGCATACGGGCATAAAAAATCTAAAAATCGGCTTCAACCGCATTTTTGGCTATTATATTGAAATCTCAAACTCTAACAAATCACAAGTTCCTTATCGCTATACAAGAAAACAAACTCTAGCAAATGCAGAGCGATACATAACCGATGAAATAAAAGAGATTGAAACAAAGATTCTTAGTGCTGAAACAAAGGCACTTGAATTAGAGCTTAAAATCTATGAAAAGCTGCAAGAAAAAATCAGAGGATTTTTGGACAGAATCTTGATGTCGGCGGCGGCAATTTCTAATATAGATACCATTTTTGCCTTCTTTAAAATATCAAAAGAGCATGGCTATGTCAAGCCGCAAATAGTTGATGACAGTTTAGAACTAAAAATATCAGAGGGGCGGCATCCTATCGTAGAATTATTGCTAGGTGCAAATGAGTTTACTCCAAATGACACTATGCTTGACGGCGATGATAACAAAATCATGCTAATCACAGGCCCTAATATGTCAGGTAAAAGCATCTATATGCGGCAAGTTGCTTTGATTGCTATTATGGCACACCTAGGTTGCTTTGTTCCGGCAAAGGCGGCAAAAATTCCACTCATTGACAAGATTTTTACAAGAGTGGGGGCAGGCGATGATGTGCTTTTAGGGCGAAGCACCTTTATGGTAGAAATGCAAGAGCTGTCTTATATTTTGGATGAGGCAACGGATAAATCCTTGTGCTTGCTTGATGAGATTGGGCGAGGGACTTCTACGCATGATGGGCTTAGTATTGCGTGGGCTATTTTAGAATATTTGTCGCTTAATTTGCGGGCTAAGGTGTTGTTTTCTAGTCATTATCATGAATTGACGCATTTAGAGGGCAGATTTTTGGGGATAAAAAATTATAAGCTGGGAGTAAGAGAATATGAGGGCATAATTGTGTTTATTAGAAAGCTATTAAGAGGGAGGGCGGACAAGAGTTTTGGGATAGAGGTTGCAGCGCTTACGGGATTGAAAAAGAGTATAATTGACAGGGCTAGGGTGCTTTTAGGCAAATTAGAAAAGAGGGGATTGAGAGTGGATGGGGCAAGTGAGGCGGGGGATGGAGATAGCAAGGGAGATAAAGAGGGCGGATCGGGGGATGATGGTGCTGCTTTTGGGCATGAAATTTTTAAGGTGCTGGCTGAATTGGATTTAGACAATGTTTCACCAAGGCACGCACACGATATTTTGGCGGATTTAAAAAAGAAACTTTAAAACAGGTCAAATAGGTTTAAAAACATTTAAAGAAGGGGGGTGTTTACTGTGCCAAAAATTCAAAGATTGGATAGCTATATCTATAACAGGATTGCTGCTGGCGAGGTGGTGGAAAATCCTTCTTCTGTCATAAAGGAACTAGTGGAAAACAGCATAGATGCTGGGGCTAGTGAAATTGTAATAGAGATTAAAAATGGCGGGATTGATTTGATTAAGGTTGTTGATAATGGGTGCGGCATTGAAAAGGATGATGTTTTGTTGGCATTTGAAAGACATGCTACTAGCAAGATTAAGGTGATAGAGGATTTGGATGCGATTGGGAGTCTAGGTTTTAGGGGCGAGGCGTTGTCTAGTATTGCAGCAGTGGCAAGTGTGCGGCTGGTGTCAAGGACTATGCGTGAAGAGCTTGGGCAGACGGTGCATTTTGATACGGGTGAATTGATTGATAGAGGGGAGATTGGTGCAAGCATAGGAACTAGCATAAAAGTAGAGAATTTGTTTTTGAAAATTCCTGCAAGGCGGCAATATTTAAAAGAGGCGGTAAGTGAAAAAAGGCACATAAATATATTGATGACAAAGCTTATTTTGTCAAACCCTAGTGTCGCTTTTAAATATATTGCGGATGAAAAGCTTGTGTATCAATCATGCGGTGGAGGGGTAGAGGCGGCGTTAGCGTCGGTGTATGGTGAGGATATAGAGTATTTTTTTAAGATAAACAAGGCAGCGTCAGGCATCCAGATTGGTGGATATGCGGCAAGACCAGAGTATACAAAGGGGAACAAGCATCACCAAACGCTGGTTGTTAATGGTCGCTTTGTAATTTGTGAGGATATATTTGGTGCATTAAAAAATGTGCTTAGGGATTATCTTATGACAAAGCGATATCCTGTGTATGTAATTTATTTAGACATTCCGCTTGATATGCTTGATATAAATGTCCATCCAAAAAAGACGGAGGTTAAGTTTGTAGAAGCGGCAAGGATCAGGGGCTTGATTTGCAGTCTATTTAAGGAAAAAATTAAAGAAATGTTTTTAAGTGTGTCGGATATTTTTGAGGATAGGCAGGGTGATCGGTGGTCGGATAGTATAAATGACACTGGAGTGCAAAACACTATTGATATGACAGAATTTGCTGATTTTAGCCTAAAAAACACAGGTTATACCACGCATAGTACCCCAATTATGAGTAATTTTGCCATGAATGAGCGTCCGTCACGCTTTGATTTAAGTGGTGCTGTTTTATCGGGGGCAGCAGTTTCTGTGCCTGCTGCTGCTGCGGCTATTGCTCCTACTACTCCTGCTGCTCCTCCTATGATTTATGACAATGACGGCATAAAAATTGATATATCCAGCATCAAGCAGCTAGGGACACTGTTTAATACATATATTTTGATAGAAAAAGGGGAGTCGTTTTATCTAATTGACCAACATGCTGCACATGAAAGGCTTTTATACAATAAATTCAAGTCAGAATTAGAGAATGCAACCATAATATCGCAACCATTATTAGTGCCCTATCAAATTGATGAGGATAGCATTTATTTTGTGGATGCCTTAAAAAAGTTGGGTTTTGAGATAGACGGCAATACGATTTTGGCTGTTCCGCTAGTACTATGTCAGATAGAACTTGGGGTTTTTATAGGTGAATTAGCAAATGAGGGGATGCATTATGGGCAATTGGCGGTGCTAGATTTTATTAAGGAGAGGATAATTCAATCGGCATGCAAGGCGGCGGTTAAGGCTGGGGATAGCTTGTCTAGCTTAGAGATTGAGGCGCTTTTTAATGAGCTAGCAAAAGAGCAAGAGTTATGCTGTCCGCATGGGCGACCATTGATAGTGAAAATGAGCAAAAAAGAGATTGACAAGCTGTTTAAGAGAGTGCTTTAAGGGGGAGAATATGAGCATGATATATTTTGATAATGCGGCGACTACAAAGCCGTTTGATTGTGTAATAGATGCGATGAGTGTTTTTTCAAAAGAGCATTTTTTTAATGCATCCGCTTTATATAAAGGGGGGATGGTGGTAGATAAACTTGTGGGGGAAGCAAGAGGGGTTGTTGCTGATAAGCTGGGGGTAGATGCTGGTGAGTTATATTTTACTAGCAGTGCAACGGAGGCAAACAATTGGGTGCTTTTGAACGGGATAAAAAACAAAAAGGGCAATGTTGTTATATCAAAGGGTGAGCATACGTCTGTTTATGAGTGCGGCAATGTATTAAAGAGCAGGGGGCTTGAGGTGCGATGGGTGGAGCTAAAAAAAGACGGCACGATAGATGTTGAGGATTTAATGAAAAAGGTAGATGAGTCTAGTTGTCTTGTGTCTATTATTCATGCAAGCAATGAAACAGGTGCAATTAATGATATTGAAAGCATTGGGCGTATGATTAAGAGCAAAAGCCCGAATGCGCTTTTTCATGCAGATGGGGCTGCGGCTTTTGGCAAAATTGGTTGCAAAACTGGTGGTTTTAGGGTTTTTGTGGGTACTATATCACATAGAGTACTAGATTTTTATACGATTTCAGCGCATAAGGTGTGCGGACCGAAAGGAATTGGGGCGCTATATATAAATAAAAATAGGAATATTGCGCCATTTATTGTGGGCGGCGGACAAGAGAGGGGCATGAGAAGCGGTACGGAAAATACGGCGGGGATAATAGGATTTTATAAGGCAGTGGATAAATTTTTTTCCTTGCAAGCTG
>Ga0209755_10001251_pt1 | contig 40738 bp, 28 predicted proteins | sample TergutCo191P1_FD_187301 | JGI IMG/M metagenome (GOLD analysis project Ga0209755, IMG submission 187301) | Cornitermes sp. P1 segment gut microbial communities from Petit-Saut dam, French Guiana - Co191P1 (SPAdes) (version 2) | ecosystem: Host-associated > Arthropoda: Insects > Digestive system... | reverse complement strand
ATCCAATCTGGGAATGGTATCTAATTACAGGCGATGAAAGTTTCCTCAGAGATACATTCTATCCGCTGATTGCTGACATGGCAGCAGTTTATGAAGATTATCTTCTTGACAGAGTTCAGGACAACATGTTCCCAGCAGGACATCCTCTTGCAGGCGTGATCTCCACGAATCCTGAACATCCGCTATATCCACTTTACGGCACATACATCTTCGTAGGTTCAATCTCTTCAGAGACAAACCCACAAGGTGGCGTAGGACAGGGACAATCTCTCGTACTAAATGCAGTATACGATATCTCAGGCGCACGTTTCTCACTGCACTCACTGCTATACACAATCAGAGCATTAGGTCTTGAGGGTAGTGCACAGTGGCCAGTAGAAAGAGTAGCAAGACTGCAAGAGATCTATGACCGTCTGCCAGACTACCAAGTCAATGTACATGGAAGCTTTGCAGAATGGGCATGGCCATCACTCATGAACTACAGCCCATACTATCACCGTCATTCAAGCGGTTTGATGCCGTTCTGGCCGTTCCGCACAGTTACTCTTGAAGAGCAACCGGAACTCTACCACGCAGGACGTCAATTCAATGACCGTAAGCACGACGGCGGCAGCTATGAGCGTTCAGGACATGGTCGTCAGCACGCATCCCTGATTGCTGCAAACATGAACAACACGCGTGTAGTACGCGACAATCTAATTGATGTAGGTATGAACTTCTTCTGGAACAGTCTTGCAACAGCACATGACTATGTCACAAGAACACAGGCCGCATCAAGCACAGACTATTGCCAAGATACATCAGCATCCGTACCAACAGTACTGATGGAAATGCTCGCAACAACAAATGTTGGGCGTCTGGAAATTCTACCGGCAATGCCAACAGACTTCAGAAGCGGTTCAGTACAAGGTATGTTGGGTCGCAGCCAATTTACCATTAACGAACTAGCTTGGAATCTGGATGAAAACGTGGTATATCTCGAGATAACATCACGCATAAATCAAGAGTTGGATCTAATCCTTCGCACAGGATTCCTAGGCTACGAAGTACTCAGCGGAAGCGCTGCAATCAGCAACTTTGCACAGGGCGCAGAACTTATAAATCTGACATTGCAAGCTGGAAACACTAGCAGAATCCGTTTTGCAATCAGAGATATGGATAGAACAAATGTAGCGCTTGGTAAGCCCGGACAATCTGCATCCATATCAGCTCCGGACCAAGGTCCTGAAAATGCATTTGACGGCATCCTTGGCAGTGCAGATAATCGTTGGGCAGCAACTCAAGCAAGTCCACAATGGCTGATGGTTGATCTGCTGGATGTTTACGAAATCTACGAAGTAGTGATTGACTGGGAAGCATCTTTTGCAGAAAACTACTACATCCAGATCTCACTTGACGGTATAAGTTGGACCACTGTCTATACAATGACAGGTCTTGAGAGTTCAGCCGGACTTACAGTTCATCCGTTTGAAACCGTTAATGCCAGATTTGTACGCATGTATGCACCGTCCGGTGTAGGCCCTGATGGATGGGGTATATCAATTCATGAGATGGAAGTATACGGTAACCCGCCGCCGCCAAGACCAAATCTTGCGCTAGGCGGAGAAACACAAGAATGGCGATACTCAGCACAATCTGTGGGTACAGAAAATGATGCAAGACAACCGTGGCGCGCATTTGACGGCGACAACGGTACCCGCTGGGCAGCAAACAAAGCACAAGGTGCACAAACCCGCACATGGTTGGCGGTTGAACTTCTGGACACCTACATGGTTGATACTGTTATTATCAACTGGGAAGCGTCATCCCCGTCAGCATACCAAATTTGGGTTTCTGATCTTGAAAATCCAAGAACAAGCACATCCACAGCCGGAACGCCGGATTGGTTGGAAGACTGGGTACTTGTCGCAGACGTGACAAGGGCAGGGCCGATGCCTGACGAAATCACTTTTGAGCCTACCAGAGCACGTCATGTCATGATGTTCTCACCAATTGGTACGGGCGGTGCAGGATGGCCAATCTCAATATGGGAAATGGAGGTTTACGGAAACCCCATTCCTGTGGTAGAATGTGAATGCACACCTAGTGAGCGTGTCTATACTCAAGAAGCGACATGCACAACAGCAGGTACATGGGAAATCCGTTGCACAATCTGTGATGATGTTTTGGAAACGGGCACAACAGAAGCTCTCGGACATACACCTGGTGGGCGTGTCTATACTCAAGCACCAACATGCACAACAGCAGGTATATGGGAAATCCGTTGTACAACTTGTAATGATGTTATAGAAACAGGTACAACTCCGGCAACAGGACATACACGGGGCGAAGCTCAAGAGGTTGTAGCTCCGACCGAGACAACACCGGGTCGCTGGGAAATCCGTTGTACAGTCTGTGACACACTTCTTTACTACGGAGAAATTCCCGCACTTGGAACCCCTGCAGACGAGCGTATTGAAGAGGCACTCAGACTTGCTGACGAAGCAAGCCCTATAGCTCAAATCGTTGTTGCAGGAGGCGAAAATGCAACTGATGCTGCAAAAGCAGCGGCAATAGCTGCATATCTCAATGCACTGCCGGGTATGAGCGCACAAGGCGTGCTGCTTACAGTTGCCGCTGACGGTGATAGCTGGGTTGTAACAGCTGCAAGAGACGGTAATACGGGCACAACAACAGTCCAAGTTATTGCGTTTGTAGCACCACCTGCACAACAACCGACACCACCCGCATGGGGCGGCGGTGGAGCGGCAACTCCACCGGCACAGCAACAACCGCCGGTAGAAGAAATCGAAGAGGAAGAAGTGCCTCTGGTAGGACTGGGCAGTTTTGCAGCATTCATACAGGGCTACCCGGATGACACATTCCGTGGTGCAAATCGAATAAGCAGAGAAGAGTTTGTAACAATTCTGTTTAGATTGCATAATCCGGACAGATTGCCTGAGGCGAATCCCGGAAGACAGTCATTTACAGATGTAGCACCTGACAGATGGTCATTTGATGCAATTGAATGGGCAGTAACCGCCGGAATTGTCGAAGGTGGAGCAGCGTCGGTATTTATGCCTCGAAACGAGCTGACGCGTTCTGAGATGGCAGTGATGCTGGTAAGGGCAGAAGCGTGGACCGAAATGGCCGAAGATATATTCAGTGACATCTACGAACACGCAAGTTCCGATTATATCCTAAAAGCAGTATATGCCGGAATCTTTGAAGGCTTCCCGGATGGTACATTCAGGCCTGATGCCACAGCCACAAGATTTGAAATGGTTACGGCACTTGTACGCTATGCACTCGGTGGACCCGTTACGGACGATATGATCCAGGGCATAGAGTTCACCTTAACAGATGTACCTCGCACACACTGGGCGCTTAGGTATGTTGTACTGGCAACAGCAGGTTTTGAAGCACCGCTGCCGGAATAGACAAATGATATGAAATCCCGGGACGAATGTACACGTCTTTCGTCCCGGGAAAGACACAAATTAAGTAAAATACTGGATTAAGGGGCTATACCAAAACAATATTTTGAGAGTTTTGATTAAGTCCCTTTCCTGAGGAGGAGAAGCGTTGAATATTAAAGAGATCATTTCTCAAATGACAGTTGAGGAAAAGGCATCGCTATGTTCGGGGTTGAATAACTGGTTTACAAAACCAATTGAGCGGTTGGGAGTGCCATCAATAATGATGACAGACGGACCGCACGGGTTGCGAAAGGTTGTTGACGGTGCGGACGAACTTGGCGCATCATGCAGCTACCCGGCCACATGTTTCCCAACAGCAGTTTTGACAGCCTGTTCATTTGATACTGATTTGCTGGCTGAAATGGGGGCGGCGATTGGGGCAGAGGCTGTATCGGAAGACATAGCAATAGTGTTGGGTCCCGGCGTAAACATTAAGCGATCACCCCTGTGCGGTCGTAATTTTGAATATTTTTCAGAAGACCCATATCTGGCAGGTGAGATGGCTGCCGCTTTTATTCAGGGCGTTCAATCCAAGGGCGTTGGAACATCAATCAAACATTTTGCAGCAAACAATCAGGAAACACGAAGATTCTCTACTGATGCTGTCGTAGATGAACGCACCCTGCGTGAGATTTATTTCCCTGCCTTTGAAAAGGCTGTAAAAAAATCTCAGCCAACGACATTTATGTGCTCATACAATCGTGTAAATGGCGAATATGCAGCAGAAAATTTTCATTTGCTCACAGAAGTGCTGCGTGATGAGTGGGGATTTGACGGTGTGGTTATAAGCGATTGGGGTGCTGTTAACGATCGTGTAGAAGGTGTTATAGCGGGGCTTGAACTCGAAATGCCAGGAGGTACGAATCCGAATGATGAGGCTATTGTGGCGGCTGTGCGCTCCGGCAAGCTCCCGGAGGCGACACTGGACATAGCTGTGGAGAGAATGCTCAAGCTGATTGAGCGTGTAGGCGGAAATGATTCATCGGTTAAATATGACATTGAAGCTCATAATGAACTGGCATGTAAAGTTGCTGCCGAATCAATGGTGCTAATGAAAAACGACAAAGGGCTTCTCCCTCTAAAAAAAGATGCAAAGGTTGCATTTATTGGAGAATTTGCCGAAGCTCCAAGATATCAAGGCGGTGGAAGTTCACAAGTCAATCCGACGATGCTCACCTGTGCGTATGATGCAGCAAAAACATATGGAAACATAACTTACAGCAAAGGCTACTCTGCAAATCACTGTGATGAGCCCGATGCCAAGCTGCAGGCAGAAGCTGTTGCAGCAGCAGAGGATGCTGATGTGTGTGTGTTATTTGTGGGGCTGCCGGTTTCATATGAGACAGAGGGAATGGATCGAAGCCATATGCGTATGCCGAGAGGCCAAGAAGCTCTTATTGAGGCCGTGACAATAGCAAATCCCAATGTAGTAGTTGTTTTGTTTAATGGATCACCTGTTGAAATGCCTTGGGCACATCGTGTGGGTGCAATCCTTGAAGCCTATCTCGGTGGACAAGCTGGCGGTAGCGCTATTTCTGATCTCCTGTATGGAAAATCAAACCCATGCGGAAAGCTCGCGGAATCTTTTCCAATTAAACTTAGTGACAATCCGTCATATCTTTATTATTTAGGAGAAGGTGATAGGGCAGAATATCGCGAAGGTGTTTTTGTCGGATATCGTTATTATGATGCAAAAGAAATGGAAGTACTGTTTCCGTTCGGCCACGGACTGAGCTACACGACATTTGAATATTCTAATCTCAGACTAAGTAGTAACTCAATAGATGACACGGAAAACCTGACAGCAACGGTTGAGATAAAAAACACCGGAACTGTGGCAGGCAAAGAAATTGTACAACTTTATGTAGGGCCTAAGGATTATGACGACAGAGTTATCCGAGTGCCAAAACAACTAGAGGGATTTAAAAAGATAGCACTTGAACCGGGAGAAAGTAAAACTGTATCATTTACACTTGATAAATCTTCGTTTGCTTACTATAATACTGTAGTCAAAGACTGGCATGTGCTCACAGGTGATTATCTCATCTTCGTAGGAGCTTCTTCGCGCGACTTAGCACTGCAGGCTGAGGTTTTTTTAACTTCGACAGTGCGGATTCCGTTTAGAGCAACTCCAAACACCGCCGTCCGTGACATTTTGCGTATGGATGGCGGGCAAGCTTTTGTTGACGAGCTTAAAGCGAGCACTCCTGCTTTTGCAAACATTAAAGGCAAACCGGAACCGGGCACATTAGAGTTTATGACTCAATGTATGTTGCCGGATATGGGGCTGCGAATGATGAACATTTTTGACAGCAGCAGAAAAGACATGACCCTTGAAGATTTGCAAGACATGCTGGATAAAGCAGTTGGGGACCAAGTTAATAATGATTAATGTTATTAGATAGTATGTACATGAGTTGGAATACACGGATTTTGAGCGAAATTTTCGCAGGCATAATTACTTTATGCAAGAAAATTTAACGCAGTATGGCGGAAAATTTGCCAAAAGACGAGTGTTTTGAACTCATGTCCGCCACTATCTAGCGGATTGGAATAAAAACTAATGTCTAGACTTAAAAATATGACGGATGGCAAGCCCATCCGTCTTATGATGCAATTTGCTCTACCACTGCTACTGACAAATGCGTTGCAGATGCTATTTACCGTAGCAGACAGCGCAGTTGTTGGGCGGATTTTGGGAGTAAATGCTTTTGCGGCAGTATTGGCAACAGCTAACTTACACTGGTTTGTGCTGAGTTTCGCATTTGGTATGTCACAAGGGTTTGGTGCTTATTTTGCCCAGCGATTCGGCGCTGAGGATTTCGATGGATTGCGCCGAGCATTTGTAACAACGGTTTATATGGTTGTGGTGTTTGGTGTTGTTGTTGGTGCTTTAGGAATAGCCACAAGCAGACCTATTCTTATGTTGCTCGAAACGCCGCAAGAGCTGATTTATGATTCGGTTATTTATCTGGATATTATGCTTGCGGGGCTTCCTATTATGTTTGCCTACAATATGCTGAGCATGACACTTTATTCTCTGGGTGACAGTCGTACACCGCTCAGAGCATCAATTATTGCCATGGTGCTAAACATTTCGCTAAACCTTGTATTGATTTTTCCGTTCGGTATCGCCGGCGTTGCCGCGGCATCTCTGGTTGCACAGTCTGTGGCCTTAACATATTGTTTTCTAACACTGAAAAAAACCGGGATTTTAAACGGGAGTGGGCTCAGACCTCATGGCAATACGGTCTTGCCGCTACTAAAGTTTTCATTGCCACTGGGTATTAGAAATGCCATAATCGAGGTTGGAGGTTTGCTTGTTCAGCGCTATGTCAATATTTCAGGTACCGAATATGTGGCAGGCATAGGGGCGGCGAGGCGTATGTATAGCTTGCTTATGATTGCCGGAGGCGCTATAGAAGCTTCGACTATGACTTTTGTTGCACAGAACTTTGGTGCAGGCCGTATTGATCGTGTGAAAAGCGGTGTGAAAGATGGACTGCGCTTGGCAATTATTTCGGCACTTGTTATTATGGCTGTGGTGTTGCCATTTGGGCGTGTTATCCTAGGGCTCATGGTTTCTGGTGAGCCAGAGCAGATTAATGCAGTGTTAGACATTGGTGCACAGCAGCTGAGAGTTATGGGTCTGTTTCTACCATTTTTATATATTCTTTTCTTGTTCAGAGCTGCCTTGCAGGGGATTGGAAACACGTTTATTCCAATGGTGTCAGGGTTTGTAGAAGCTGGTACAAAAGTTTTTTCTGCTCTGGTGATAACACGCTTCTTCGGCATTTGGGGTGTCTATCTATCAGACCCACTGGGCTGGCCTATGGCGACAATTTTACTGGTGATTGCATATGTTCTATCATTTAAAAAACTAAAAAATCAAGGAGAACGCTTATAATATGAAACTTCAATCTTTGTCCGGAATCTGGAATATGGAAATACTGGGAGCTAGTACTTTTGAGGGGAAAACTATAGAGGCCAACATACCGGGTTCTGTCTACTCGGCACTGCTGGATGCGGAGCTTATACCGGATCCGTTTTGGCGTGATAATGAACTTGAAGCACTTAAAATTATGGACTATGACTTCGCTTTTAGCCGCACATTTGATTTGGATAAACAAGAAGCAGAAAAGTTTTTGCTGCGGTGTGAGGGTTTGGATACAATTTGTGAGCTTGAGTTAAACGGTGTGAATATTGGCTATGCTGATAATATGCACAGGTCATGGGAATTTGATATCAGTGACGTTGTCCGTCCGGAGAGCAATGAGCTGCGACTATTATTTCGATCTCCAACTCGTTATATCGCACAGCGCCACGAGGAAACGTTTGTTGACGGTATGACAGATGCTATGGAGGGCTTCCCTCAACTCAGGAAAGCTCATTGCATGTTCGGCTGGGACTGGGGTCCTCGTCTGCCGGATGCCGGCATTTGGCGTAATATTTCCATAGTATATGCGGCGCAGGGGCGGATTGAGGATGTAATTGTAAATCAAAAACACGCAGAGGATGGCTCGGTAGAACTCAGCTTTGAAATTTCAAAATCGGGCGTGGGTGTGTTTGATGTAACTGTTACATCACCAGCTGGATATGTTATTAGTAGCGTAGGTGAGCCGATTATTATAAAAGAGCCGCAGTTATGGTGGCCCAATGGATATGGTGAGCAGCCTTTATACAATGTGCATGTCTCGTTAAAGCACGAAGGTGTGGAATTGGATGTGTGGCAGCGGAGAATCGGACTTAGGACTATGACTGTTGCACGAGAGAAAGATGAGTGGGGCGAGTCATTTTGCCACCGTGTAAATGGTATAGATATTTTTGCGATGGGCGCAGATTATATTCCGCAAGACAACATTTTTTCACGTATAACGGATGAAAAGATTCGTCTGTTGCTTGAGGACTGTGTTGCAGCTAACTACAATTCCATACGTGTTTGGGGCGGCGGTTATTATCCGGATAATATTTTCTTTGATATTTGTGATGAATTAGGGCTTGTTGTGTGGCAAGACTTTATGTTTTCATGTGCTGTCTATGAGCTTACCCCTGAGTTTGATGAAAACATTCGTGCCGAAGTTGCAGACAATGCAAAAAGGCTGCGTCATCATGCCTCTTTGGGGCTATGGTGTGGTAATAATGAGTTGGAATGGGCTCATGAGGAGGGCTGGTATAAGAGCACAAACAAGCAGGGGGCGGATTATATCAAAATGTTTGAATATATCATTCCCCAAGAATTATCCAAGTATGATGATCATACATTTTATTGGCCTGCATCGCCGTCAAGCGGTGGAGGTCTGGATGATCCAAATGATGCCAATAGGGGAGATGCCCACTATTGGGAAGTTTGGCATAAAGGCAAACCCTTTAGTGAGTACCGGAAATATTTTTTCCGTTACGCTTCGGAATTTGGATTCCAAAGTTTTCCGGATATCAAAACCATTAAGAGCTTCACGGTGCCAGAGGACAGGAATATTTTCTCTCGTATAATGGAGATGCACCAGCGAAATTCGGGAGCAAATGGAAATATAATGGGTTATATGGCGAGCACATTCCGTTATCCGACAGAGTTTGAGCTTTTGCTGTATGCATCACAGCTATTGCAAGCAGAAGCTATTAAATATGGCGTGGAACACTGGCGGCGCAACCGCGGACGCTGCATGGGTGCAGTTTATTGGCAGCTTAACGATATTTGGCCCGTTGCATCATGGGCATCCATTGACTATTTCGGGCGTTGGAAGGCTCTGCATTACTACGCAAAGCGATTTTTTGCACCGGTGATGTTATCTTGTATGGAGACAGGCGAGATGTCTGAGCGCCCAAGCTGTGTGGCTCAGCCTAAGCCTATAAAAAAGAGTGCTCAATTATCTGTGGCTAATGAGACGCGCAATGATGTAACCGGCATTGTGAGATGGGCGCTGCGTGAACCGTGTTCCGCAATTATCAAATCCGGGCAGCAACAAGTTTGTGTTGGAGCGCTAAGTTCATTGTGGATTGATGAGCTTGATTTTTCAGATTGTGATGAGCTATCGCAATATTTCAGCTTTGAGATTGAGGTAAATGATGAGATTATTTCATCCGGCACTGTTTTATTCTGTATGCCTAAACATTTTAATTTCGTAGACCCAAAGCTCACAGTTGTCCGCAAGGGGAATTTCATAACTGTGAGTGCTGAAGCTTATGCAAAAAGCGTAGAACTGTATTCTGATACGGATGATTTTCTGCTTAGCGACAATTTCTTTGATATAAACGCAGGCAGTGTAACAGTAGAAATTCTCAGGGGAGACCCTAAACAAATCAAGGCACGATCAGTGTTTGATATTTAATTTTGAATTTAATCAATTCATAATTGTGCAATATTGACATTGTATTCCTGCCTGTAGTAAATTAAAATAGAAATATTATAAACATACGGGATTGTGAGTTAATGGAACAGGATTTTAAAGAGCCTATTATTTCTATAAAAAATCTAACCAAGCAGTTTGAGACTCTTGGGGGTGGAGTTACGGCCCTTGATGATTTTAGCTTGGATATTTATGCAGGTGATATCTACGGTGTTATCGGCATGAGCGGTGCCGGAAAGAGTACTCTTGTCAGGTGTATCAATGCGCTTGAAAGGCCCACATCTGGATCAGTTGTTTTTGACGGAAAGGACTTGCTTGAGCTAAGTGAGTCAGAGCTTAACAGAACCCGGCGATCGATGAGCATGATCTTTCAGCAGTTTAACCTGCTTGCTCAGCGCACTGTGCTGAGTAATGTTTGCTTTCCACTGGAGATAGCGGGTGCCCCTAAGAGGGATGCGAAAAAGAAGGCAAAGGAGCTTTTAGAGCTGGTAGGCATCGGCGATAAGGAAAAGGCTTATCCTTCGCAGCTTTCTGGAGGGCAAAAGCAGCGCGTGGCAATTGCAAGGGCGCTCGCGACCGACCCCAAGGTCTTGCTATGCGACGAAGCGACATCCGCGCTGGACCCGACCACTACCTCATCAATACTTTCACTGCTCAAGGACATCCATGACAGGCTGGACATCACCATAGTAATAATAACCCATGAAATGGGAGTCATTGAAAAAATATGCAGTCATGTTGCAGTTTTGGAGAATGGGAAAATTGCCGAGTGTGGCTCTGTAGAGAGTATCTTTACCCATCCTAAGAGTACGGCGGCCCGCAAGCTGGTTTATCCCGAGGAGCGCAAAAGATATGTCGGAGAGCGTTGTGTGAGGATTGTTTTTGACGGAAGCTCTTCATATGAGCCTGTTTTTTCAAATATGATCTTAGACTGTAAGGTAGCGGTCAACATTATGTTTGCCGACATGAAGAATATCGAAGGCAAGGCTCTTGGCCACATGATCGTTCAGCTCCCGGATGATGACCTACAGGCTGAAAAGGCGGTCGGCTATTTGCGAGCAAAGGGACTTCCGGTTGAAGAGATTGACCCACTGGTGCCTGTGGATGAAATTATCAAAGACGCTGCAAGTGGTTATGATCTAAACAAGGGCATGATGATCAAGACATTTAGATTGCGAGATAATGATTTATGAGTTTTGAAGTATTATTTAACCTAATGCTCACTGAGACCGGGCGCTCTCTGTTTATGACATTTTTTGCCACCCTTGGGGCATACGCTATTGGGTTGCCGATTGGCGTGCTTCTGAGCATAACAGACAAGGACGGCATCAGACCCATAGGCGTGGTCAACAAGCTGCTGGATATTTTTTCCAATGTAATGCGCGCGGTGCCATTTTTGATTTTGGCAGTTGCTGTCATACCGATTCCAAGAGCAATAATAGGCACGGCGCTTGGCTATAGGGCCATGACGATTACGCTTATAATCGCGGCCTTCGCCTTTGTTGCAAGGTTGGTTGAAAATTCACTTAAAGATGTGGACAAGGGCGTTATAGAGGCTGCTCAGTCTATGGGTGCTTCGACCTTCAAGATTATTTGTAAGGTTCTGATTCCGGAGGCAATGCCTTCGCTGGTGCTCGGTGCGGCGATTGCATCGACCACTATATTGGGTTTTTCGGCAATGGCCGGTATTTTGGGTGGCGACGGTCTGGGGTTTGTGGCGATTTCCTATGGCTACTTCAGGGGTCAGCGGGATATAATGTGGATTGCGGTTGTGCTTCTGATCATACTTGTAATGATTGGTCAGTTTATCGGGAATGTCATAGCTAGGAAGATAGATAAGCGTTAGCCGTATTCACTACAGTTTACGTTTTCAATGCGAAAAAGGCTGCATCATCAAGGAAGCAGCCCTGTATAAGATTTAAACAAAAACAGAGAGGAAGTTATTTAATGAAAAAGAGATTAGTTATTGCCACTGTACTGATATTTGCGCTTTCAATTGCGCTGCTTGCAGGTTGCGGAGACAATGCGCCACAAGACGAGGGCGGCCCAGTCCGCTTTGTAATAGGTGCAACACCTGTGCCGCACACAGAGATTCTTGAGTTTATCCAAGAAAAGATGCTCGAAGAGGGCATTGATATGCAAATCAGAACCTTTACCGACTTTATTCAGCCGAACCTCGCGACTCAGGCGGGAGAGTTGGATGCAAACTACTTCCAGCACAGGCCATATATGGATAACTTTAACGAGACTAATAACACAGAAATGGTAGCCCTTTTTCCGGTTCATTTCGAGCCGCTTGCACTTTACAGATCAAGGACGCACTCGCTTGAGGAACTCAGCGATGGTGCAATAATCGCAATTCCGAACGATCCGACCAACGGTGCGAGGGCGCTTAACCTGCTCGCTGCGGCAGGTCTCATCACCCTCAGAGATGGCGCGGGAGTCTTGGCTACCAGAATGGATGTTACTGACAATCCCAAGAATCTCGACATAAGGGAGCTGGAAGCCGCACAGATTCCGCACAATCTGCCAGATGTGGACATGGCGGTCATAAATGGTAATTTTGCGCTTCAGGCAGGCTTGGAAATTGGCAGGGATTCCGTTGCCCAAGAGGATAAGGATTCCATTAGTGCACAGACCTATGCAAATTACATAGTAGTAAGGGCCGGCAATGAAGCAGATGAACGGGTACAAGCACTGATCAGAGTATTAGCAACAGACGCGGTTCGCGAATTTATCGAAAGCAGATATCAAGGCAGAGTTGTGCCTGTGTTTTAGTAGTGAACAATTCCTTGGAAGAAAACCTGCCCATACCGCCTTACTATCTATACATCCAAAATTGGGAGAAGCTTTTTGTTAAGGACTTCTAGTTTTGATTTGGCTTTGCCGATTGTATCTGCGCAGACACCTGTATAGAGTTTGATTTTTGGTTCTGTTCCGCTAGGGCGGACAGCAGCCCAGCTGCCATCGCTAAAATGTAGTTTTAGGACGTCAGCGGGTGGGAGGTCATCAAACCCTGTAGAAAAATCTTCTAATTTTGTCATACCGTCTATAGAAAAATTTGCTCTAAGCTTGGTCATTATAGCCTTTTGATTGCTGATTGGTATATTCATACTGTAAAGCGATTCCAGACAATAACCATGTGTTTGACTTAGTTGAATCCATTGATCGAGCAGTGTTAATCCCTCTTGGGTGTAGTGTGCTGCCATTTGTGCTATGAGAGCTGAGGCAATAACTGCGTCTTTATCTCTGGCCCCGTCTCCTGCGAGAAAACCGTAACTTTCTTCATAGCCGAAAAAGAAGCTCTTATCGGTCGGCAAATGTTCCGCATAGTCGCCAATATATTTAAAGCCTGTAAGTAAGCGTTTAAATCCTAATCCGGATGCCTTGGCAACAAGCTCTCCGAGCATTCCTGATACAATCGTTGTAATTACTGTGTCACCGGGTTTTACTCCTCTGGTTTTTACGAGATAATCGATAAGCAGTGCACCTATTTGGTTACCGGTGAGCGGTTCAAATCCGTTTTTCGTTCGTACCATGACACCTACGCGGTCACAGTCTGGATCTGTAGCTAAGATGAGCTTTGCACCGTGTTGTTCTGCCGCTGCGAGTGCTTGTGTGTATACAATAGGCTCTTCGGGGTTGGGCGTTTTTATCCCGCCGAAGGAGCCATCTGGATTTTGCTGAGTGCAGATAATTTCAAAGCCCATTTTCTCAAGAACAGATGGAACTGAGTTTGCGCCAGCTCCGTGTAGGGCGGAATAAACAATGATAAAATCTTTGGGGGCGCGGATTCTGGTTCCACCGAGAAATGAGATGATTTGCCGCTCGTATGCATCTGATGTTTTCTCATCAATTATTGTAATTAAGTTTGGTTGCGGATCAGGAATTTGCTCAAAAAACTCAACGGTGTTGATATTTTTGGTTATTTCGTTTGCCATGCTGTCAGTTACTTGAACGCCCTGATTATTGTACACCTTATATCCATTATACTCTTGAGGGTTGTGGCTGGCTGTTAGTACCACACCCCAACCAAGGCCGAGATGGCGTACTGCAAAGCTCAAAGCCGGAGTAGGCATGGCTTTGTCAAATACATGCACTGCAATACCGAATGCTGATAAAGTAGCACAGACCTCTTGAGCGAGTGTTGAGGAGTTGTGACGAGTATCGTAAGCAACTGCGACAGCCCTTGGTTTGTCACTTAATAGGATTGTTTTCGCCAACCCACAAGTGACACGCCTAACTGTATAAGTGTTGATACGGTTTGTTCCAAGGCCCATAACGCCTCTGAGGCCACCGGTGCCAAAGGAAATGTTTGAAGAAAATGCATCGGAGATTTCTGCTGAGTTCATTTTTTCAAGAGTTTCACCATCGGGTGTGCCGCTTAGTGTTTCTTTCCAGAATGTGTATGATGTGTTGTTCATGAGGTTAGTCCTTCTTTATTTGTTGTTTTTTTGTTATGGTTCAGTCTCATTTGACGATTGCCAAATTGTTAAGATATCTTCATTATTGCGGGTATCTAAGTCCTACATACGCGAAAAAATCTCTGCAAACTGTCAATTATCAACTAATATGTGAACAGCACTGTTTTTTAGCGCTGTGATTTATTATAACTATTTTTCTTTACTATTAATAAAACACCTTGTATAATGGGCATCGTGCATAAGTTGTTTTTGCATATACAAATTATTTGGAAGGTAAGTGCCTAATGGCCACAATCAAAGCAATAGCTGAACTTGCGGGAGTATCCAGAGGAACGGTTGATCGAGTTTTGCATCACCGTGGATCCGTAAATTTTGAAAAAGAAAAAAAGATTCTCGAAATTGCAAGGGCGCTTAACTACACGCCAAACCTTGCTGGAAAGACCCTTGCAATAAAAAAGAAGCAATTAAAGTTTGGGTATATTCTTTTTGGCAGTACATTGAGTAACCCATTTTTTCTTGATGTTGTAGATGGGATAGAGACACGTGCAGCCGAACTCAGTGAGTATGGGGTCAGCGTGGACATTCGTTATGCGGTTTTAGGAAATCCATCGTTACAAGTCGCGCTTATAAATGAACTGGTTGAAAGCGGTATTGATGGGTTGGTCATTACGCCTATAAACCACCACATAGTTATAGAGAGGATAAAAGAACTCACTGATGCAGGCATTCCGGTTATTACGGCAAATTCTGACATTCCAAACAGTGGAAGGTTTGCCTATGTTGGGAGCGATTATTATAGGAGTGGAGAAACAGCGGCCGGGATTATGAACATGATTTGTAACGGAAATGCCAATGTAGGCATTGTGATTGGCTCACCGTTTGTGTTGTGTCACAGTGAACGGGTTGCTGGATTCACTAATCGCATCAAGGAGGAATACACGGGCATCCGAATAGTAAGCACGGAGATAAATCATGATGATGATATACACAGCTTTGCTGCCACAAAGCGGCTGCTTGAAACGTATCCACAAATAGACGCGTTGCTCCTTGCTGCCGCCGGTGTTGCTGGAGCTTGCCGTGCTGTAAGGGCATTGGGGCTTGAGGGAAAACTTTCTGTGGTTAGTTATGACTTGACTATCGCGTCTCGTGAGTTAATCAAATCAGGCGCAATAGCCGTTGCAATAACACAAGAACCGTTTGTTCAGGGGGCGAGACCGCTTGATATACTGTTTAACTATGTAGGTATGGGGATTTCACCAGATCAGGAATATTTTTATACCGCGCTTGGTATTTCGATAAAAGAGAATTTGTAGAACAACAGTCCAAAATCTGCAAAGACCACAGTGTGGGCCTTTGCAGATTTTGCTATGATTGCTATTGCTTTAGCCCAGACTGTTCAAGCAGTGCAGGTACATGTTTTTCCCAACCAAGTGCCATGATGTGTACGCCTTGGCAATATTCACGACATTCTTTTATGATACGCGAGGTAATTTCCACACCGGTAATCCCGGCTTTGGCTCTTTCTTTGTCAGCTTTGAGCTCTTCTATAATGCTCTGCGGAATACTTATGCCTGCGATATTGTTATTCATGAAGTTTGCCATTCCTGCATTTTTTGGAATTATAACACCAAGCTGAACTGGTATATTAAATTGTTTGGCCTTATCCATGAATTTGATGAATTTATCTGGTTCAAAAACAGCCTGTGTTTGAAAATATTCAGCTCCGGCAGCAACTTTTTTTTCCATTTTTGCAAGTTGAACATCCACGGAGTCACTGCAAGGAGAGACAACTGCGCCTTTTGCAAATTTTGGAGGGTCGCCATCGAGTTCATTTCCTGCGATGTCATAGCCGCTCTCCAATGTTTTTACGCAATGGAGCAAAGATACGGAGTCAAGATCAAAGACAGGTTTTGCATGTTTTGTGTCGCCCATAACAGTGTGATCGCCTGTTAGCGCCAACATGTTGTCAATACCGAAGTATGCGGCAGAGAGCAGGTCGCTCTGCAGTGCTATTCTGTTACGGTCACGGCAGGTGAGCTGTAAAATTGAGTTGAGGCCCCTATCCTTGAGTGCCTTGCAGGTTGCAAGAGAGCTCAGTCGCATAACTGATGATTGGCAGTCGGTTACGTTAATAGCGTGTACATCCTTGAGGAATTCTTCGGCTTCATGTAAAAGATGGTCAAGATTAAATCCCTTAGGTGGGCCGACTTCTGCGGTAAGTACAAATTCACCGCGAGCAAATAATTCTGAAATTTTCATATGATAATGAACGTTCCTTTCAAACTAATTTCCTCGAATAGTTATTTTTGTTAAATTATAGAGCAAAATTGCGAATCTTTGGAGGGTGATTCATGTTTTCCAAAAGCTCCAGCTTTTCAAGTCTTCTGTAAATGCGCTCCCAGGCACAGTCCATTTCGATGTCTACTTCGCATTTACCGTCCTTGCATCCGCCGCATTGACCGTTTACGAGGCTTTTTGAGCAAAGTGAAATTGGACAAATGCCGCCTGTCGAGTTGAGATAACACTCTCCGCACTGATCGCAATCGACCTCTAGTGGTGTAACACCCTGATAGCCGGGTAAAGGGATGGTGTCACAGCCCGCAAAAACGGGTATTTCTTCAAATTTTTCGGAAACAGACTGAACACCCACTCCGCAAGAGAATACAACAATTGAGTCGGCGGCATTAATTTTATCTAAATGCTTTCGTGTCTGTACCGTAAGATTTTCTGGGTTGCAGACATATCCGGTTTCCACTGACCGGGTCACAATACAAAGGTCTTTAAGGTCTTTGATTAGAGTATTAATTTCGGATTCGGGAAAATATACTTCTTTACAACCGTCACAGCTTATAATAACAGTTTTAGCTCCAACTGAAGCCTTTATTTCGTCAATCTGTTTTAGTTCGGTGATTAACATTTACTTGACCTCGCTTTCTGCTAGAACTTTTTTGCCGTATTTTATGGACATCCTCAATGGAATTCGTGATGAGCAGATGAATTCGCAGCAACCGCATTCAATGCAGTCTTTAACAGCCTTTTCTTTAAGGCCTTCAATGTTATCGGTACCTGCGTAGATGGGGTAGTAGAGTGGTAAAAGTTCCATTGGACAGACATCTGCACAGCGTCCGCACCTGATACAGGGATTTGGCTCCGAAATAGCAGGCTCTATTGCAATAATGCCATTTATTGTCTTTATAATGGGAACATTAAGGTTGGTTATTTTAAAGCCCATCATAGGTCCGCCGAGCTTTAGTTCGGTATCATCATCTATTATACCGCCGCAAAAATCAATGATTTCTTCCACGGGTGTGCCGATTTTTACAATATAATTGCCTGGTCTATGAATTTTCTCTCCGGTAACAGTAACTACGCGCTCTACAAGAGGCATGCCTGTGTTAATTGCATCAGATATTGCTTTAGCTGTGCTGACATTGGAAACAACCACTCCAACGTCTAAGGGTAAAACTCCGCTTGGAACAATGCGCCCCAATGCGCGTTTAATAAGCATTTTTTCGGCACCCTGTGGGTATTTTACGGCAGCAATGCAAATTTCGATAGCATCAATGTCGGCAGTCTTTGACTTAAATAGCTCAATTGCATCGGGTTTGTTGTCCTCAATGACAATAATACCTTTTTGTGCCGCAGTTGTTTTAATCAGGACGTTTAGACCAAAAATGATATCATCTGCATATTCAAGCATTACTCGATGGTCAGCGGTCAGGAGCGGCTCACATTCACAGCCGTTAAGCAAAATGGTGTCGATGGGTTTAGGTGACTTGAGTTTGACAGCGGTTGGAAAACCTGCGCCGCCCATTCCGACAATGCCTTTTTCTTTGATAAGCTCGGCGATTTCGTCTACAGTAAGCTTTGTCCAGTCTGTGATAGGTTGGACTGATTCATGCCGCTCATTTTTGCCATCGGAATCTATGACAATCGACAGGGCTTTTTTTCCTGTGGTTGGATGTTTTCTATTTTCAATAGCAGTGACTGTGCCGCTGACACTAGAGTGAATTGTAGCACTTATAAAGCCTGTTGCGTCACCGATTTTTTGACCGACTTTGACACTGTCACCAACGCTGACCAGCGGTGATGCTGGTGTGCCTACATGTTGTGAAAGTGGGATGACCACTGTTTTGGGTGTTGGAAAAACTTGCAAGAATAAATGCTCGGCGAGTTCTTTGTTTTCCGAGGGGCGGAGTCCGCCATAAAACCCGACAAGACGCTTTTCTCGAACAGATTTGACATATTCATGTACGTTCTTGAAGTTTACTTTAGAATAATCCCTGAACTGCACCGGGCTGTCTGTAATTAGTGAAAGCCGTTTTTGTGCAGCTAGTCTTTCGTGAATCTTATCCCATGCGCAGTCTTTTTCTTTATCGACTTCACATTTAAAGTTTTTAGAGCCGCCACATTGCCCGTTAACTAAGCTTTTTGAGCAGTCAACAATAGGGCAAACACCTCCAGTGAGATTCAGATAGCACTGCCCACAGCCGTCACAGCGGCGCTTTGTTAGTGCCATACCGTGGCGTCCTTCAAAACACACAGAATCGCTTGCCGCATATACAGGCAATTCTGTTATTTCGGCAACGGTTTGAATTCCAAGTCCACAGGAGATAACACAGATATTTTCAGACCGTTCTGGAATTGCATTATGCAGCTTACTTGCAGTCATCGGCTTATTACAAAGAAAATCAATCTGCGTACTTCCGGAAAGATTTTTGTCATTTTCAGTGAGAAATGTGCAAAACTGCTCACATTCAGGCTCGGTTGCAGCGTCGAACTCCTTAAAACATTTATTGCATGAGACTACGTACAGATGGTCTTTATGCTCAAGCAATTGAGTGAGTTCATCCGTAGATTTGAGTTTGAATTTGGTATAATCTTCCAAAATTAATCGTCCCCCTTTTACTCTAACGGGTAATAACGCACAGGAAACCAGTGTTTTTATTCTAACCGATTATAACACAGCTGTTTTTCCCTGTCCATGTAATATGATACTGTACATATAGAGTTTGATATGGTAATATATCTGTGTGGGTTTATGCCCAATCCTGAGGAGAGTGTAAGTGTAAATGAAGCAATCAAAACATTCTGAGCAGTACGGTAATGAGAGCATCAGTTCGCTAAAGGGCGCCGACAGAGTGAGGACGCGTCCGGGAGTTATTTTTGGTTCGGACGGATTGGAAGGCTGTCAACATGCTGTTTTTGAAATACTGTCAAATTCGATTGACGAGGCACGTGAAGGTTATGGCAATGTCATAAATGTAACAAGGTTTGCTGATAACATATTTGAAATTGAGGACTTTGGACGCGGTTGTCCTGTCGATTGGAATGAGGCAGAAGGACGGTATAATTGGGAGCTTGTTTTTTGTGAACTCTACGCTGGCGGCAAATACCGCAACAATTCCGGTGAAAACTACGAGTACTCACTGGGTCTCAATGGCCTAGGTTCATGTGCAACACAGTATGCATCGGAATTTATGGATGTTACTATATACCGTGATGGAAGAAAATATTCTCTCCACTTCGAAAGTGGCGAGATAGTCGGGAAGCTCACATATGAGGAATTTTCCGGAAAGCGTACAGGTACAATTATTCGCTGGAAGCCTGACATCAAAGTATTTACGGATATAGATATTCCGGCATCCTACTTTGAAGATATGCTAAAACGCCAAGCAGTTGTAAATGCCGGAATTACGTTTAAGTTTAAAAACCAAACTGACACGAGATTTGAAAATACAGAATTTCTTTATGCAGAGGGGATTCTTGACTATGTAAAAGAACTCAGTGGGGAAGACGCTCTCACCGCTCCGGTGTTTATGGAAACAGAAAGACGTGGGCGAGATCGTGAGGACTTACCAGAATACAAAGTAAAGCTGACAGCAGCATTTTGTTTTTCTAATAAAAACAATATAACTGAGTATTATCACAATTCTTCATGGTTGGAGCATGGTGGCTCACCGGAGAAAGCAACGCGAATTGCTTTTGTTGCTGAGGTTGATGGATATTTGCGTAAAAATAATAAATATCAGAAAAATGAGAGTAAAGTAACCTTTGCGGATATTCAGGATTGCCTGATTTTGGTGACTAACTGCTTTTCAACTCTCACGTCATTTGAAAATCAGACGAAAAAGTCCATAACAAACAAATTTATACAAGAGGCAATGACTGAGTTTTTCCGCAGTCAGCTTGAGATATATTTTATTGAAAACAAGGCCGAAGCGGATAGGATCGCCGAACAGGTTCTGATAAATAAGCGCAGCCGTGAGACAGCTGAAAAAACCAGACTCAATATAAAGAAAAAGCTATCAGGCGGTTTGGATATAACCAGCCGCATTCAAAAGTTTGTTGATTGCAGGACAAAAGACATTTTGCGACGTGAGATATACATCGTTGAAGGTGACAGTGCACTCGGAGCCTGTAAGCTCAGTCGTGACGCTGAGTTTCAGGGAATAATTCCGGTTCGTGGGAAGATCCTAAACTGTCTCAAGGCAGATTATGGTAAGATTTTTGCAAATGAAATTATCACCGATATCATCAAAGTTCTAGGTTGCGGAGTGGAGATAAAAAACAAGCATACAAAAGACATGAGTGCATTTGATCTCAGCGCACTGCGCTGGAACAAGGTGATAATTTGTACAGATGCCGATGTTGACGGGTTTCAGATTAGAACACTCATACTCACGATGCTGTATCGTTTAGTGCCGACCCTGATTGAAGAGGGCTATGTTTATATTGCAGAGTCACCGCTATTTGAAATTGAAAGCAAAGGAAAAACATATTTTGCATATTCTGACCGTGAAAAGGCGGAAATTGTTGCAAAATTTGATGGTGCAAAGCACACTATTAGCCGCTCGAAGGGTCTGGGTGAAAATGATCCTGAGATGATGTGGTTGACCACTATGAACCCTGAAACGAGAAGACTTATTAAGGTCATGCCGGCAGAGGCTGCGGCAACTGCCGACACATTTGAGCTTCTTTTAGGCAATAATCTTGCAGGGAGAAAAGAATTTATATCGGACAACGGCCACAAATATCTGGATTTTGCAGATGTTTCATGACAAAATCAGGTGCAGACTTTTTGTAGACAAACATCTTGCTTCTTGCCACCCGTGACGGATTTTCATCATGGCGAGTCATAATTTCTCATTTTAACTATATCAATCAAACAAAGGTGAAACATGCCTAAAAAGAAAGAACAAGAAACAAAGAGAAAAGACAATCCCAATGTGATAGGGCTGCGGGCGGATGTGCTTGAGCAACCGATAACAGATACACTTGAAGTAAACTACATGCCCTATGCTATGAGCGTCATTGTGTCGCGTGCAATACCTGAAATCGATGGTTTCAAGCCTTCTCACCGAAAGCTCCTTTATACCATGTACAAGATGGGACTTATGACTGGGACTAGGACAAAGTCAGCCAACATTGTCGGGCAGACAATGCGCCTGAATCCACATGGTGACGCTGCGATTTATGATACCATGGTCAGACTTTCAAAAGGCTATGGTGCTCTGCTGACACCATTTGTAGACTCAAAGGGCAACTTCGGAAAGGTTTATTCGCGTGACATGGCATGTGCTGCGTCTCGTTACACGGAAGCAAAACTCGCACCTATATGTTCGGTGATTTTTGGAGATATAGATAAAGATACGGTAGACTTTGTCGATAACTACGACAGTACAATGACGGAGCCGTCGCTGTTGCCAACGACGTTCCCAAATGTTCTTGTAAGCGCAAACACTGGTATCGCCGTCGGTATGGCAAGCAATATTTGTGGTTTTAATCTTGAAGAAGTTTGCCAGACAGCCATTGAGTTTATATCAGACCCAAACTGCGATATAACACAAACTCTTAAAGCGCCGGATTTTCCGACCGGTGGGGAGCTTATATATAACGCGGCGGACTTAGAGTCTATTTATGAAACTGGCAGGGGCGGTGTCAAAGTACGGGCATGTTGGCGTTATGTCAAAGAAGGGAATCTTATAGAGATTACTGAAATACCATATTCAACCACAGCAGAGGCGATCATAGACAAAGTGGCGGAACTGGTAAAAGGTGGTAAAATAAAAGATATCTCTGACATGCGCGACGAAACTGATTTATCTGGACTAAAGCTCACAATCGACTTAAAGCGTGGGGTGGAGCCTGATAAACTAATGGCAAAGCTATTTAAGCAGACCACACTTATGGATAGTTTTTCCTGTAACTTCAATATCCTCATTGGCGGTGTGCCACGTGTGATGGGCATACGTGAGATATTAACCGAATGGACAGCCTGGCGTGTAGGCTGTGTCAAGAGGCGAGTTTACAGCGAACTGCACAAGAAGAAGGATAAGCTGCACCTGTTGCGCGGATTGCAAAAAATTCTTTTAGATATTGACAAAGCAATCAAGATAATCCGGGAAACCAATCAGGAAGACGAGGTTGTTCCAAACCTGATGATTGGCTTCGGCATTGATGAAAGGCAGGCTGAGTATGTTGCGGAAATTCGACTGCGCAACATCAACCGTGAATACATTTTGCGGCGCACCGATGAAACCGGTGCACTTGAAAAAGAGATTGAAGATCTTGAAGACACTTTAAGTTCAAATAAAAGAATAAATGCAATAATAGTCAAAGAACTAAAAGATGTTATTAAAAAATACGGACAAGAACGTGCAACTAAGATAGTCTTTGAAGACGAAATTGAAACATTCGATGAGGAAGAACATTTTGAGGACTATCCGGTAAATATATTCTTATCAAAGGAAGGCTACTTTAAGAAGATAACCCCGTTGTCATTAAGAATGGGAGGTGAGCAGAAATATAAAGATGAAGATGGACCGTTTTTGTCCTTCGAGTCTCAAAACAAAAATGAGTTGCTCATTTTCACGGATAAGCAGCAATGCTATAAGGCCAGAGTGCGAGACTTCGCTGATACCAAAGCATCAAACTTGGGAAGCTATTTACCAACCACGCTCGAAATGGATGAAGGTGAAAATGTCATTTATATACTTGATCCAGACAACTATCTCGGGCATATCCTGTTTTTCTTTGAAAATGGCAAGGTAGCGCGAATAGAGCTTTCAGCCTACGCAACGAAAACCAACCGTAAGAAGCTCACAGGAGCGTACAGTGACAAAAGTCCTGTTGTTACCGTGATGCCACTTTATGAAGATTTGGAGCTTGCAGTGTATTCCAGCGATGGGCGTACGTTAATATTCAATACAGCGGCGCTTGTTCCTAAAACCACACGTTCCACGCTGGGCGTTCAAGTTATATCGCTGAAGAAGGCCAGAGTGTTAGAAAAAGTTTTGCCGATTGCTCAAACAGCAATAACAGCACCTGCGCGCTACAAAGTTAGAGCAATTCCGGCAGCCGGAGCGATAATAAAGCCGGAAGACAAAGGCGAAAAACAACTAGAGCTGTTTGAAATTGGAGATAAGAAACCGCAATAGCAGCAAAAAATCAAGGAGGCGGCAGTTGAAACGAATAATTACAATGATAATCGTAATAGCGCTTGCTGTCGTCATATCTTCTGGTTGCGCTGCAATCCTTGAAGAAGACAGGATTACCGAGCGGCCGCACATGACTAATCCTGTGGATAGACCGGTTAGTGAACAAATCGAAGTTTCAAACTTTGATGAGCTAAAAGCTGCCGTTATAGAACTAATCATGGCACATGAAACCAGCGGAAGAATTGTTGCTGTAAGCTATGAAAATGAAGATGTGCAGCCGGATGTGGATCGTGCCATTGAGAAAATTTTGACATACCATCCGATTGCAGTTTATGCAGTTAGCGAAATTGTTGTGAATATCACGAAAATTGTAGCCATTTACGAAATAAACATAAGCATCGAATATTCACACACAAGGCAACAAATTGATGCAATAAAAAATGTATTGCGAATATCGGATTTGGAAGAACAGCTCCTTGAACTTATGCGAGACTATCGTGAAGATGTGGTATTTCGCACTCCGCTTCAATTGACTGCAGATGAATTATCAGATATGGTCATTGATATTTATTACCGAAACCCACGCAAAATCGTCATGCGGCCTGTAGTGGCTGTAGAGGTGTTTCCTGAAGAGGGAGACGATAGGATATTTGAAATAAGTTTCGACTTTGGACGCCCTGCGGGTATACTTCGTTCTCTGGGTGGAAGTTTGACTCTGGCGTTGCAGAGCAATATAGAAGCTGCCGAAGGGGATTCAGATGCGCAGTTACTTCTCGATCTTGCAAAAAACCTTATTGCATTTGCAGACTATGACGAAGTTACCGCCAGAATTCCTGAGCATGGAATTCAAAATCTCGCAGCAACCGCTTTTGGAGCGCTGATTAATGGCAACGCAATTGGCGAAGGCTTTGCAATGGCATTTAAAGCTCTGTGTGATGAATTGGGACTGGACGCAAGGGTAGTGTTGGGTTATATTGGAGGACGACACCATGCTTGGAACCTCGTTTATTTATACGGACATTTTTATCACATTGATGTTGCGTTAGGCGATGTATATGGACTTGAAAACGTTTTTCTAAAGACGGATGCCCAGTTTAGGGAGAGAAGATATTCTTGGGACTTTGAGACTATGCCCAGAGCAAACGGAACACTTACATTTGAAGAGGTTGCCGGAATCTTGGATTCTGATGAATATCCGGAAGAAGATCCTGATGAAGGCCAAGATGCAGATCAACCAGAAAGGCCGCCCCAAAGGCCAGCGTCAAATATTACGCAAACACCACAAATACCGGATGATGATTCGGATGATCCTCTGGAAGAACCAACAGAGCCATACTTACCAGACACGTCCGGACAGCCGGGCGAGTCGGGAGAACCAGATGAACCTGAACCGCCAGAAGAGCCGGAGCCGCCTGAGCAGCCGAGTGAGCCGGAGGAAATGGAAGTGCCGCGGGTTTTATGATTATCCAGTGACTATAAGTATTGTTTTCCAGTTATAAATAGTAATTTTTAAGGAGAAACACAATGTCAGGTGAAATAAAATTCTTTAGAAAACGATTTTTTGGTGGCTTTAATCGCGACGATGTAGTACAATACATATCCAAATTGGCGAAAGAACGCAACGAATACAAAAGTGCGGTTGAAGCTGCTCAATCCGAAGCTAAAGCTATGGCGGATGAAGTAGAGCCGCTTAGAATTGAAGTTCAGGAAGCCAAAAAAGCTGTTGAAGAGGCGCAAGGCAATGTGGATAGAGCTGTGCAATCTGAAAAGCAAGCGAATGAAGAAAAGGAAAAGGCACGGCAAGAGGTGCAAGATATGGTACGCGAGGTCGAGAGGCTAAAAGAGGATCTTGAAAACGCAAAAAATATAGCCGAGGAAGATCGCAAAGCAAAAGAAAAAACACAACAAGAGCTGCATGGGCTTGCTTCAGCTCATGAAATGCTTCGAAATGAGTATGACGAAATCAAGCGTGAGCTTGAAAAGTGTCGTGAGTTTAAGGCAGAGGCACTTAGCTCAAGGGAAAAGATTGAAAAGCTTGAAGCCATAAAAAAGCAATTTGAAGATTTGCAGCCGGCACTTGATAATCTACGCTGTGCGTTTCAAGCCGAGTAGCTTCGCTTATTTATCACTATGCGCACCCGGCAATTGCGATTTAAACTGGTTTGCGCAATAGCCTGAAATATTTTAGCAAAGAAGAGGAGTTGTCATTATGAAATTCACGATTACAGAGAAGAAAGTCGAAATCCAAGATGAACTGCGCGATTATGCCGAAAAGAAAATAGGCAAGCTCGACCGTTTCTTTAAAACAGAATCCGAAGCATTTATTACCTTCGCAACAGAAAGAGGGCGCTACATAGCAGAAGTGACGATCAAGAATAACGGTATGTTCCATCGTGTTACCGAGACAACCAGCGATATGCAAGCATCAATTGACTCAGCGGTCGCAGCGATTGAGAGACAAATCCGTAAGCATAAGACTAAATTGGAAAAAAGACTTCGTGACGGAGCGTTAGAACGCGAGTATGAGCCAACGGTCAGACATGATGCAAATGATGAAGAGGAACAAGACTTTAAAATTGTTCGTTCGAAGAAGTTCCCGCTAAAACCAATGACACCAGAGGAAGCTGTTCTCCAAATGAACCTTATTGATCATGAGTTTTTTGTTTTCAAAAACCAGAATAAGGACGATGCATTTTCAGTTGTCTATAAGCGCAAAAAAGGAGATTATGGTCTGATAGAAGCAACATAAAGGATAAAAACACTAAATTATTAGGCGTGTCACTGTTTCGGTGATGCGCCTATTTGCAGGTTAAAATACGACAGGATAAATTGAAAGTGACAAAAGCATTAAAAGTCACGTCATTTTAGCAGTTTATGTGACATTATGGTGACATGTTAGGCGTATCTTTGCATTATAAGGGAGAATCGACAAATAAACCGCAAGAAATTCACTAAAATAATTAAAAAAAGTACTGTCTGATGATTTTGGAGGTCAGGACCATGAAAGCGAAAAAGATTTTGTCAATTCTCGTGATAGTGATGATGCTATCAACAATAACGATATCGGCTGCGGCGATGTCTGATGAGACAGAGGCAAGCCTGTCGGAAACTACTAAAACAGATATTGGGTCGGGAGATGATCTTGATATTCTATTCGGAGCTTCATCAAATGGCCTGACTACGGCTTCAACATTACCTGCACTTTTAGAACAAACTAAAGAAGTTGAAGAGTCTGGTACAGAAATTCAATCATCTTTTGAAGAAATAGGTGACTTATATAAGATTTTTTACATCTATGATTCAAGCAGAACCCTTGGACATAGCAGTCTAAATGGCGGCGGTGAATTTTTCCAAATGTGGGTTATAAATCAAACCACAGGTGAGCAGTTCCACACCTACTGTGCAAATGGTGGCTCAAAGAGATTTGCCGGAGATAATGATCTAGGTTGTAAGGGTTATATGGTAGGTACTCATGCAAATCCTGCAACATACGGTATCTTGGTTGCCGCTCTAAATTATATTGAAGATGCTGTGCAAGGTGGACTGAGGAATCAAGACAATAGAGTTATCACTCAAACAACTGTATGGTCTGTCCTTGGCTTTGTTTCATCTGACTTTATTGAAAACAACCAAAACCTTGCACAATATGAAAAAGACGTCATCATATCTGCAATAGAAGCAGGACAAAACGGCTATTCTGGAAACAAGATTGTTGTAGACTTTTTGTACCTTGTATGTGAAAATCACGAGCATGACTTTACATACTGTCAGCCTCAAATAGTTCCATTACTTAACTACGATCCAGGCTACAACGAAGAACCGGAAGGCGTAGAAGAACCTGAGGATAGCGAAGAACCTGAGGACAGCGAAGAACCTGAGGATAGCGGAGAACCTGAGGATAGCGAAGAACCTGAGGACAGTGAAGAACCTGAGGATAGTGAAGAAGTTGAGGACAGTGAAGAGCCTGAAGATAGTGAAGAAGTTGAGGACAGTGAAGAGCCTGAAGATAGTGAAGAGCCTGAAGATAGTGAAGAGCCTGAAAACACAGAAGAACCCGAAGACGCAGAGGAATCAGAAGTTATAGATAAGACGGAAAATATAGAAAGCGATGATTCAATATACATGCCGATAACCAATATACCAGAAGTGGAAGCATCGGATGACACATCTTACGCCACGACAGAGGTTGAAGAAGCTACTATTACCGAAGAATTTGAAGATCTATCTGTTCCGCTAAGCGAATTTCCAGAACTCGACCCGGCTCGTATTGAAGAAGACGAAACAGGAATTGAAGTTGAAACAACAACTTTCGATGATGAGCAAATACCACTTGGAATGATGCCGCAAACTGGCATAAGTGACAATGTAGAAGCACTAGTTGTAGGTCTTGCGATTTCCATACTTGCAACAGGAGGAACAGCCCTTCTGATTAGGCGCCAGAGAAATGAATCGATAAGGTCAGAAAGCAATGATAAATAAGAAAATTCATGAGTAAAATACAAATTGAGCGGGAAAGCTTTCGGTAATTGAGAGGTTTCCTGCTTGTCTTTGAAAATGTAGAAAAATCGACATGCTTTTTGCTGTTTTCACAATAAAAACAACAATTTAGCAACATTATAAGGGAAATGTAGAGATAACACTAGCGAGCACTCTTGATTTATGGTATTCTATACCGAGAATAAGGGCGAGGCGGTTAGCTACACCAAGCGAGAGAGAGAATGGATAAGTTGAAGGTAAGCAGAGCGAAAATATTAATAGTGATAATTCTGTCTGTTGTGGGCTCAATACTGTTATCAGGATGCCTTCTTCGTATTTCGGCTGATGACTTATATAGACTGCCGCAGGTTTCTGAAGATTATCTTAGGCTACAGGGACACATTAACACCGTGCTAGGAGAAGGCGCAGAGTTTGCACCACCGATAAGCGGTCCAAATAGGCAATCGGTTCAGCTAAAAGACTTAAACGGCGATGGAATCAATGAAGTTATTGCGTTTTTTAGAATTCCGGGATACAGTACTCTGAAGATATATTTTTTTGAAATGATCGATGGGGATTATTCTGTCGCGATGATTATTGAAGGTGCCGGAACCGCAATAGAGAGCATTCGATATGTGGACATGGATGGTGACGGCATAATGGAAGTAATTGTGGGTTGGCAGTTGGGTGATGCGCTTAAACACATGGAAATATATTCTGTTATTGACTTTAGTCCGGAATTAATCCACAGCGCAGAGTATGAAGGAATAACTGTGTTTGACATAAATGCAGACAGAAATGACGATGTCATAGTTGTTAGATTGTCAACTGTGGACAGCAGTGCAGTTGCACAGGTGTTCATGCGGACTGAGGAAAAAGAAAATATCACCTCAAAGGTTAGCTTATCAAATGGCATAGAAACCATATCCCGTGTTTTTAGGGGAACTCTTATAGGCGGAGAACCTGCACTCTTCATTGAAAGTGAAGGCAGGTTTGATTACGGGAGCTTTGTCACAGATATTGTAGCATTTAGAAATGGTGAGTTTACGAATATTTCACGCAGAGAATCAAGTGGTGTGAGTGAACAAACCGTCAGACAGCGGCGAATCCTCAGTGCGGATATAAATAATGATGATATCGTAAAGGTTCCAAACCCGAGACGGCTTCGATCCGATGCTGAAACAGCCCACTATGTTATGGATTGGTATTCCTTTGCAATTAACGGAGCCAGCCGCCTAGAGCTGACAACATATCATAATCCAACAGACGAATGGTTTCTAATAATTCCGCCGGATTGGAGTGACAGGATTGTTGTTCGCAGGGAAGATGTTGTTTCAGGTGAGAGAAGTATTATTTTCTCGTACATTGCAGGAGAAGACAGCCCCGCTGAGGACTTTTTGAGTATTCATAGATTAACCGGAGATGCTAGGGAAGCGCGCTCGGCACTTCCGGGTAGGGTCAGACTTATATCAGAAGGCACGTCAATTTATGCCTTTGAACTTTTAGCGCCTGAAGATAGCATAGGACTGACATTTAACGAAGAAATTGTCGCCGAGAATTTCAGGCTGATATTTTCAGATTGGCTCGCAGGAACATTCTAAAACAAGTAAACTTAACACCTAATTATCACTGAGACAGTGCACTAGCGCCGAAAGGATTGGTTATCACTATGAAAAAGATTCTTGTACTTGAAGACGAGACGAGTATTCGCAGTTTTGTTGTAATTAACTTAAATAGAGCAGGATATGAAGTTATTGAAGCAGGCACAGGAGCAGAAGCCTTTGAAAAGCTTCGTATTCATCCCGACATTAAAGTTGCGATACTGGATATAATGCTGCCGGACACTGATGGTTTTGAAGTATGCCGCAAGATTCGCGCAGCCGATCCCCATATAGGTATAATCATGCTAACAGCTAGAACACAGGAGATGGATAAGGTGACAGGACTAATGACGGGTGCAGATGACTATGTGACAAAGCCTTTTTCACCGGCTGAGTTGACAGCTCGCATTGATGCACTATTTCGCAGGACCGGTGCTAATGGAGGTGCCGAGACAGGAGAGCTCATTCAAGGTCCGTTTAGGCTAAACACAAGAAACAGAACTCTGGAAAAAGACGGAACTCGTATAAAACTGACTCAAGTTGAATACTCGATTATGAAAATGTTTATGGATAATCCGGGGAAGGCGCTTTCACGTGAAGATATTCTAAACACTGTTTGGGGCCGTGATTATTTTGGTGAGTTGAAAATTGCAGATGTCAACATAAGGCGTCTGCGGATCAAAATTGAAGATGACCCGACCAACCCGGCATATATCACCACAGTTTGGGGATATGGGTATAAATGGGGGCTTTAGAGGATGTACCACATAGTCTCAGGCTTATGTTGATGCAGAAAACAGTATTCCTAGATTTCGGGTGATATAATCGGATGGGAGAGGTGAAACAGGGTTGTCAGGCATTTATTCAAGTTTTTTGGCGGGGCTGAAGCAGCGCTGGGTAAGAGGTACGATGTTGGCGGCCCTCGTGGTTGTGATTGTGGCTGTAACTTTGTTTTCTGTTATCATACATAATTATTATCATGCGACTATTCGTACAGGGCTTGAAGCCAAAGCCAGAACGGCTACGGACTTCTTTGCAAATTATGTTGCTAGATCATATACAGAATTTTATAATGCGGCGTTTAGATACACCGAAACATTCAGGGAAGCAGATAGGATAGAGCTTCAATTTTTGGACACATACGGATATGTGTTAATTTCAACACTCACAATCACTTCCGGGACATCTCCGAATACACCAGACATTTCTGCGGCGATTGAAACACAGCAAATATCCTCTTGGGTCGGTATACGTCCTGCAACAGGGGAGCGAATTATGTCGGCTTCTGCTCCGATGGTGTTTGCAGATGGAGAAGTAATTGGTGTTATGCGCTATGTATCAAGCTTGAGGCTTGTGGATTTTCAGGTTTTTCTGAACATATTGGCTGCAGTTGGTGTTGGCTTGCTCGTACTTCTCATGGTGTTTTTTGTTACTATTGTTTTTATCAAGTCGGTAATAACTCCAGTTAGTGAGATTACAAAAGTGTCTAAGCGAATTGCCGAGGGTGGATATGGTGTTCAAATAGGAAACAACTACCGAGATGAAATCGGCGAGATGGTTGACTCAATAAACGAAATGTCATTTAAAATTGCGCAGACAGAGAAAATACAGACGGAATTTATATCCTCAATATCACATGAGCTTAGAACACCGCTGACCGCTATAACCGGGTGGGGGGAAACGCTGATCTATAGTGAAGGTTTGAGTGAAGAGTCAAAGCGCGGGATTGCGATAATGCTCAAAGAGGCACGAAGGCTGACAAAAATGGTTGAAGAACTTTTAGAATTCACCAGAATGGAAGATGGCCGATTTACTCTTAATATTGAGCAGATAGATATTGCCGCTGAGCTTGAAGACGCGATTTTCACATTTAGGGAGTTACTGCATCAAGATGAGCTTGAATTTATATATGATTCTGAAATTGACGAAGGGGTTATGATTCCCGGCGATCCTAATAGACTAAAACAGGTGTTTTTAAATCTATTTGATAACGCCGTAAAGTATGGCCGTGAGGGCAAACGTATAGATGTGTCTATTGTTGTGGTGGGCGATTATGTGTGTATAATAATCAGGGACTACGGGCCGGGTGCTCTTGAAGATGAGATTGAAAACATAAGAATGAAATTTTACAAAGGTAGTAACTCAAAAGAACGCGGAAGCGGAATTGGTCTTGCAGTTTGTGAGGAAATAATAAAATACCATGGTGGAACGATGGAACTTGCAAATGCATTGGATGGAGGCTTTCAGGTAACAATATTGCTTCCGGTCAGAAGTGATGTTGCCGCGTCAGAATAGGGCATTTTTAAATAAGCCAATAAATTGAAAGGTAGAGAATATTGAGCAATAAAAAGAGTGAAGGATGTACAGATTTTAGGACATCTATAGGCGGGCAGGCTTTAATTGAAGGCATAATGATGCGCGGGCCGACAAAAGAGGCGGTCGTTGTCAGAACAAATGAAGGTCTTGTAACAAAGGTAGAGCCGCTAAAATTAATGAAGGACAGATATCCAATAGTAGGCTTGCCGATTATTCGCGGTGTGGTTAACTTTGTCAATTCAATGACTATTGGTGTGCGGGCGTTGATGTTTTCAGCAGACCAAATGCCGGAGGAAGGACAGGAAGAACCTACGAAATTCGAGCAGTGGATTGACAAAAAATTCGGAAGTGAAAAAGCAGAAAAAGCTCTTATAACTTTTTCGGTTATACTGGGTATAGCGTTTTCTGTAGGGTTATTTATTCTTCTACCGACTTTTCTGGCAGGATTTTTAGCAGATTTGATTGATCATAGAGTACTGCGAAATCTAGCAGAGGGGGTCTTACGAATAACAATATTTATATCATATTTGGCCCTGACAACAAGGCTTAGTCAAATTAAGCGAGTGTGGGCATATCACGGCGCAGAACATAAAGCTATAGCATGTTATGAAAAGGGGTTGCCACTCACGGTAGAAAATGTTATGCAGCAATCAAAGCAGCACCCACGTTGCGGAACTAGTTTTTTGTTTATCGTAATGATAGTCAGTATTTTAGTGTTTTCTTTTACCGGGTGGGATAATATCTGGGTGAGAATAGGTCTTAGACTTTTGCTGCTTCCCGTTGTTGTATCGATAAGCTATGAGATTATAAAGCTTGCCGGAAGATATGATAACTTCTTTACAAGAATTATTTCAGCACCTGGCAAGGCTCTTCAAAGACTTACAACCAGAGAGCCGGATGAGGATATGGTTGAGGTTGCAATTGAGGCAATGAATCTTGTTATTCCGGAGAACTCTGATGATGCAGCTTGGTAGGTGTTTATGAAAACGTATAACGATATGTATTTAGACGTACGTCGAAAGCTACGCTCATCGGCTGTGTCGTCACACGATCTGGAAGCAAGACTTATTGTCGCACATGCATCGGGTAAGACAAGAGAGGAATATGTTGCATCAAACAGGTTTTATGTGACAGATCCGGAAATTGAGCGTACTGTTAACGATATGGTCAGCCGCAGACTTAGTGGAGAGCCGGTGGCATATATTGTTGGAGAGTGGGAATTTTACGGGCTTCCAATGGTTGTCAACGAGTCTGTGCTTATACCGAGAGTTGATACGGAACTTTTGGCTGAGGTTTCAATTAATCTCTTAAAGCGCCGTGGTTGGCGAACAAGAGTTCTTGATATATGTGCCGGAAGCGGCTGTGTCGGGCTTTCGATTGCTGCGAACGTTCCAAACTGCAGGATTGTTTTGGCTGACATATCAAGCGAGGCTCTTGCGGTGTGCAGAATGAATATGTTGAAAAACAAGCTAACACGACAGGTGACTGCGATAGAGGTTGATGCGACTGAACCTGCGCCTGCGTTGTTGGGCAGCTTTGATGTTATAGTGAGTAATCCGCCATATATACCAACTCTAGATATTCAAAATCTTGACTCGTCGGTACGTGACTTTGAACCGGTAGGAGCTCTGGACGGAGGCCCTGATGGGCTATATATTATAAGAGCAATAGCGAACAACTGGTCATCACTGTTAAAGCCATCAGGAAATCTGGTAATTGAGTGCGGTACAGGACAGGCAGATGCTGTAAGTGAAATTATGGGAGACTGCGGATATAAAGATATAAAAGTCCATACCGATACGGGCGGCATTGAGCGGGTAGTTGTAGGAACACTAAAATATAACAACTAAATCAGAGATTGTACAATTAATGAGCGAAGTTTAGCTCGTTTCTAACTATACATTTTACATTTCAAACATGGAGGAAACCAGCATGGCTGATAAGAAAAAATATATTCCTGCCGTTCCGGCTGATGACAAGAAAAAAGCGCTTGAAACTGCACTTTCGCAAATCGAAAAAAACCACGGAAAAGGGTCGATAATGCGATTGGGAGATAGGCAGACCGTTCATGTTGACGCTATATCAACAGGTTCAATATCACTTGATTTTGCGCTGGGAATCGGTGGAGTACCAAAAGGTAGAATTATTGAAATTTATGGTCCGGAATCGTCAGGCAAAACCACTTTGGCATTACACATAATTGCCGAAGCACAAAAGGCAGGTGGAGAGGCAGCATTTATTGATGCTGAACATGCCTTAGAGCCGGCATATGCGCGTGCACTTGGTGTTGATATTGAAAATTTACTGATTTCACAACCGGATATGGGTGATGATGCTTTGGCGATTACTGAGGTTTTGGTTCGCTCAGGTGCCGTTGATGTTGTTGTTGTGGATTCGGTTGCAGCGCTCGTACCACGCTCTGAGGTTGAAGGTGAAATTGGTGATGCCAGTGTTGGTGTTGTTGCAAGACTGATGTCTCAGGCGTTGAGAAAACTAGCAGGTTCAATTTCAAAGACCAATTGTGTAGTTATCTTTATAAATCAGCTTCGTGAAAAAATTGGTGTTATGTACGGCAATCCAGAAACAACCCCGGGAGGTCGAGCTCTCAAATATTTCTCCAGTGTAAGAATTGATGTGCGGCGCTCAGAATACATTAAAGTCGGGTCTGAACATGTTGGAAACAGAACGAGGGCAAAAATTGTTAAAAACAAGGTTGCGCCTCCGTTTCGTGAAGCGGAATTTGATATCATGTTCGGCGAAGGTATCTCCAAATATGGAGAGCTTATTGACCTTGGTGTTAAGCTAGGAATCATTGAAAAGGGTGGCGCATGGTTTACTGTAAACGATCAGCGTTTCCAAGGTAGAGATAATGTAAAAGAATATCTCAGGTCGAATCCGGAAGTTACAGATGAATTAGAAGAGAGTATTCGCCGTGATTCACAAAAGCTAATGTCACCGCAAGAAAAAGCCGCCGCAAAGGCAGCGGGAAGGGCTGTGGACATTGATGCTGAGGACTTTGAGGGTTAGTATATAAGATGTTCGATAGTGATGGAGATAAAGCCCTTGAAGGAGCAAAAAAGCGTTCGCTGAAAATACTTGGTAGCCGGCAAATGTCATCAAGTCGCATGGAAAAGCGTCTTATCGAAAAAGGCGAAACTGAAGAAAACGCGCGTGCAGCGGTGCTGTGGCTTGAAAAAATTGGGGCAATAAATGATAAGCTTTATGCAGAATCTATATGCAGTTACTATTCGAAAAAGGGATATGGTCTGACCAGAATTAAGGATGAGCTATATAAGCGTGGAATAGATAGGGATCTCTGGGATGAGGCGACTTGTACAATTGAAAAAGAGGACACAAATGATGCAGCTCTGAAATTTCTGCACAAGAGGCTGAGGGGCAGCAGTGATAGGCAGGAGCTTCGCCGTGCGGCCGAGGCCCTTTGCCGTAGAGGTTTCGGATATGATGATGCAAAAAAAGCAATAAACGAATATCTAGAGAACCTTGAAATCTATGAGTAATAGGTCTGGCTATCTGGTGTGAAAAGCGATGAAATTTAAAGATAATAATAGCAGGGAGCTTTAAAAGTGGAAAGCGGACATACGACTAAAACAATTGGGATAGTGTCACTAGGGTGTGCAAAAAATTTGGTGAATACCGAGCAGATGATGTTTCTGCTAAAAGAGGCTGGATATATAGTAACCGGAGAGACAGATGGTGCAGATGCTGTAATAGTCAATACCTGCGGCTTCATTGATAATGCAAAAATGGAGGCCATAGACGTTATCCTTGAACTTGACGAGGAGCGCAGATTTGGAAAAGCAGGAAAGATTATTGTTACGGGGTGCTTTGCGGAGAGATATAAAGATGAGCTCCTAACCGAGATGCCAGAGATCGATGGGGTTGTGGGTGTGGGCAGCTTTGAGGAAATTGTTAAGGTTCTAAACAGAATTTTTGAAAGTGATGAAAAAGTCGCTATGTTTGGAGATATAGATGCCCCAATTAGTGAAACAAAGCGGGTAATTACTACTTCAAACGCTTGGGCGTACATAAAAATTGCCGAAGGATGCGACAATAGATGTGCCTTTTGCATTATTCCAAGTTTGCGAGGCAGGTTTAGAAGTCGCCCTATGGATAAGATATTAGGAGAAGCAAAAGAGCTTGTGCAAAGAGGTGTGCGGGAAATCATTTTGATTGCGCAAGACTCAACAAGATACGGTCTGGATTTGTATGGGAGCCGCCGTCTTGCGGATTTGCTTACGGCACTGAGCGAAATAGATAATTTAAAATGGATTCGTCTACACTATTTGTATCCGGATGATATTACAGAAGAACTGATTGATGTAATTGCCAATAATGAAAAAATCCTTAAATATATGGATATCCCAATCCAACACATAAACGATACTGTTTTGCAAAAAATGAACCGTCGGGGAAATAGTAGGCAAGTGCGACAGCTACTAAGAAGGCTGCGTGAGCGGATTGCGGGTGTGGTGATTAGGACAAGTATTATAGCAGGGCTTCCGGGTGAGGGAGATAAGGAGTTTGAGGAACTTTATGAATTTCTTAAATCTGAAAAGATTGAGAGAGCGGGCGTGTTTAGGTACTCACCGGAGGAAGGAACAACTGCTGCGGTAATGACTTTTCCTGATACTGAGCTTGCAGAAAAGCGGACGGAGGCTCTGATGCAGTTACAAGCGCACATTATTGACGAATTTAACAAAAGCAGGATAGGCAGCACTACAACGGTTTTGATAGAGGGTGTCAATGATGGTAGTCACTTTGGCCGAAGTTTTGCCGAGTCTCCTGATGTGGATGGGTATATCAATGTAATTGGCGAAGGCATAAAGATTGGCCAATTTTATAATATAAAGATTACAGACGTAATTGACGGGGAGCCCATAGGTGAAACAATATGAATACAGCAAACAAACTGACAATGGTTAGGGTGGTTTTAATACCCATTTTCTTGGCTGTGCTATATATAGGGTTTCTTGGAAGCCGCTATGTAGCAATGGTGATCTTTATTGTGGCAGGGCTTACGGATATTGCCGACGGATATATAGCCAGAAGGCGAAATCAAGTAACAGACTTTGGAAAACTTGTAGATCCTCTGGCAGATAAGATTTTAGTGCTTTCTGCAATGCTATGGTTTTTAGAACAAGGTACTATGCCAGCGTGGGCTGTTCTGATTGTGGTCGTTCGTGAATTTATGGTAACAGCTTTAAGGCTTATTGCAGTTGACAATGGACGAGTGATTGCGGCTGCTATTTCAGGTAAAATAAAAACTGTGGTTACAATGGTTTGTTTGACGGTCATGTTTTTAAACCTTGAGCCTTGGATGGTAATAGTGTGTGTTGCTGCAATTACAATAACTACTGTGGTGTCCGGTGTGGAATATTTCATTAAAAATAAGGATGTTTTCAACTGGAAGAAATTATGAATTAATTTAAAAGATATCAAAAAATCTGTTGCCAAATTCACACGTTTACCTTACAATATAAGGGTAGAAATTTAGGCATAAACAGAGAGGGTATACAAAAATGACAAAAAAACTGAAGAAAATTTTGACTATTGGCCTGATTGCGGCGTTGGCAATTGCTGTTGCCGCATGTTCAGGAAATGAGGAAATAGAATATCAGGATTACACATATGATGCCAATGTTGTTACAGATATCAATGCCGTTGGCGTTCATGCGGGGCAAGTTGCAGAAACAGAAATCACTGATATTGAGTACATAGATTACGAAGAAAAATATCCAGCGGGCATACTGGAGCTTTTTGAACATATGGCAGCCTTTAGCGACATGAGGACTCTTGATACATCAGTTATCATAAGTGTTGGGCTTGACTCAGTTTCAGCTTCACCGCTGACATATGAACATTTGGTAGGGCTGCTGGAAATGCTTATAATAGAAGAAATAAGCGGTGAAGGTTTTGCCGACATGAGAGATATTCTAGGAGAATATTCGGTACAGCTTCGTATATCAATAGCGTATGACGAATCGTTTAATGGAGCCTTTAGCATTGGGTTGCCCTCGGTAAACGGTGGTTTTGTTGACGTATTTAGTGTTGCTATTATTGATCAGATTGTATACTTGGGTATAGAACCATATATTGAATTAGCTTCTGATATCATTGCAACACTTCTGGACGCGATGGTTGCAGAAGGAATGTCTCCGATGGAAGCGAGTATGTTGGGGATTATCGCAGGAGATATAATTGGACGTTTTGATGGAACTCAGTATTTAGCTATTGATTTGGGTGATTTTATTGATTTAAGCGAATTTGACTATTTTATAGAGCAAACATCTGATTGGCAAGAATTTATATTTGATGCTTTGGATGCTATTTTAACACTCATACCAGTAGAAATGTTGATAGAAGTCTTGAGTGACATGGACATTCTCTCGATGGACGATGATTGGGTTGTAATTGAGTTTAGTGAGCAAGATGCACGCAGGCTTATGGAACTCATGTTTGACTGGATTGGCCGTAATGCTGGAGAAGTAGCCGATGTGTTAAATTCAATTATGGGTAGTCCGCTTATTGCTGAGGCTATGGATATGATTGTTCCATTTGATCCGATAAGTGCTGAGGAGATTAGGGACGCCTTTGGATATGCTGACTGGTCCTTCTTTGATGAGTTTAAAGCTCTTTTCACAATAAGACTGAGATCGGATGGGGACAAGGTCTATGAAGAAGTGGTTGCTTTAGTTTCGGCTGGTGAAGATTTTGCAATTAGAGTTAGTGTAAGCGGACACAGCGCAGTTAGAGCACAGCCGGTATCAGCACCTTCAGCGCAGGCAGTTATGACTTTAAGAGAATTATTTGACAATGTACTGATAGATTTTACGGGCATGACATATGATGAATTTCTTTATTACTACGTACCTGTTTTTTAACGTAAATATACAATCATGAACTAGATTCCGCCGCATGCCTTGATTTAAGCACAAGGTATGCGGCGGTTTTGATTTTAATATATTGGGCATCTCTAAAACAAAGACAATTGACTCGATTCAGGAAGATTTCCAAGTGCGCCTAGGATTTTTAGCTGATCAAGATGTGATTTTTGTACCTTTGGGCAAATTGCGGAGATTTCATCAATTGATATAAACTTACGTCCCATTCTATTTTCTGCAAGATCCTTTGCAGCGGTTTCACCAAGTCCGCCGATTGCTACAAAAGGTGGTATAAGTGTCTTTTCATCTGCGAGTAAAAATCTCAATGGATCTGAGCCATAAAGATTAATGCCTGTAAAGTCAAAACCTCTCATATAAAATTCATAACAGGCTTCAAACGTTGTTAGGAGTTCTTCTTCTTTTGTCTTTGCATCGGGATTATTTCGGATTTCCTTTATCTTTCTTCTGACAATGTCTATGCCTTTGGTCATGGACTGCGCATCAAAGCTATCCTTCTGGCTTCTGCGATAGAAGTATGCACTATAAAATTCAAGTGGCTTATGAACCTTAAACCAAGCAATGCGAAAAGCCATCATAACATATGCAACGGCATGAGCCTTAGGGAAGAGGTATGCAATTTTTTTACATGAGTCAATATACCAGTCAGGAACTTTATGCTTTCTCATCTCCTCTTCGGTACCATCGGGGAGACCCCTGCCTTTGCGAATACTTTCTGAGATTTTAAATGCGACTCTGTCTACAATGCCCTTTGAAATCAGAAAAAGCATTATATCGTCTCGACAACCGATAGTTTCACTTACCGATGCTTTGCCGGATAGAATTAAATCCTTAGCATTGCCCAACCAAACATCTTCACCGTGAGAGAAGCCGGATAAGCGGACAAGCGTGTCGAAATTTTCTGGTTTTGTGTCAGCAAGCATCTGGCGAGTGAAACCTGTACCAAATTCAGGAATTCCGATTGAGCCAGTTGCACCTATAATCTCATCGTCATCAGGCAGTCCAAGCTGTTTTGGGGATTTGAAAATCGAAAGAGTGGCAGGGTCATCCAGACGGATTTTTTGTGCATTAACCCCGGTCATGTCTTCAAGCATTCTAATCATAGTTGGGTCATCATGTCCGAGTTCATCGAGTTTTATGAGATTATCTTCCATGTGTTTGTATTCAAAATGGGTTGTGACAATGCCCTTGTCCTTGTCGTCAGCGGGATGCTGAGCGGGGCAAAACTCAGTGATTTCATGTCCTTGCGGTATTATTATAAGTCCTCCAGGGTGCTGGCCGGTTGTTCTTTTAACTCCGACACAGCCGCGGGAAAGTCTATTTTCTTCTGCTTTGGTAACTTTTTTGCCAACTGTTTCAAGATATTTTTTGACATAACCATAGGCTGTTTTTTCGGCTATGGTTCCAATTGTTCCGGCTCTATAGACGTTTTTTTCTCCAAAAAGGTCTACTGTAAGCTTATGAGCCTGTGCCTGATATTCGCCTGAGAAATTCAAATCGATATCAGGAACCTTGTCGCCGTCAAATCCTAGAAATGTCTCAAATGGGATGTTAAATCCATCTTTGTCATACATTGTGCCGCAGTCAGGGCAGGGCATGTCGGGCATATCTGCGCCGCAGCCAAATCCTTCTCCGGACTTGAAATCTGTTTTTTGGCACTTTGGGCATAGATAATGAGCAGGCAAAGAATTTACTTCAGTAATTCCCGCAAGAAACGCAACTATTGAAGAACCTACGCTCCCTCATGAGCCGACCAGAT
>Ga0209755_10001250_pt1 | contig 40785 bp, 42 predicted proteins | sample TergutCo191P1_FD_187301 | JGI IMG/M metagenome (GOLD analysis project Ga0209755, IMG submission 187301) | Cornitermes sp. P1 segment gut microbial communities from Petit-Saut dam, French Guiana - Co191P1 (SPAdes) (version 2) | ecosystem: Host-associated > Arthropoda: Insects > Digestive system... | reverse complement strand
GCGGTCAATATCCAACTTTTGATATATAGAACGCAGATGAGCCCGCACGGTATTTTCGCTGATAAAAAGCTCTTCCGAAATCTCAACATTACGTTTGCCCTCTACCGCAAGTTCAGCGACATCGCGTTCACGTTTGGTTAGGCTGTGCGGAAGTTCGTTTTCCCCTAGCGCATTAAGAACCGCAAGCCAGCCGGTATAATACCGCTTTTTATATTCATTAAATAAATCAAAAAAGTGCGGGTATCTATTTTTTATAAATTCGTCCGAAAGGCCTTTTAATAAGCGGGAATACCCGACAAAACAATGGAGCATTCTGTCAGGCAAAGCCTTTTCGGCAGAATATTCCAGGCACGCTATGGCCTGGTTTCTATCTCCTAGCGCTACATAACCAACCGCCATTGTACAAAAGTGAAAATGTTCCGAAAAAGCCGTATGCCTCTCCAGCGAAAAGCTTTGCGAAAACCCTATAAGGCGAGCGTTTTCAGCCTTCCCCATCAGATAGTGCCCATGCACTTCCAAGGCTTTATTATGAATAGAAACAGGCAGGCGAAATGCCATAAAATCAATGTTTTTAAGCCAATCGGCAATGCGGTCATAGTCCCTAACCTGTACAAGAAGAGTCCCACGAACCACATCAAGCAAGGTTCTGAACATTGAAGTGTTCTGCGCTGAACCAGATGCGGCTTGTTCTACGGCATCGACCGCATGTTGCCAGCCTTCCGGGTCAGCCTTTAGCACCGCAATTGAGGCCAGCACTCTTGCGGAACCTATTTGTATGATTTTCTGCCGGTTGCTTTCGGCTAGGAACAGAGCCTTATAGGCAAGTATCTCTGCCTCAGCCGTTTCGCATCTATAAAAGGCAAGTTCTGCGCGAAACAGTGCGTCCGCGCCGCTACCGTGCCCCTTGGTCAGCCAGGAATATATGCCGATAAATTCCTCCAGCATATCTGCCTCCTGGTCAGCCGCGCCAAGCTTGATGTGGAAAGCCGATAACTGTAAGTATTCGTAAAACGCCCAGGGTGTATCCGGCAAAATTACCCGGGAACAGCTTCCTTCAAACAAAATTGCGGCATGTCGAACCCTCGGAAGCATTTTTTCCAAGAAGGGAAAGCTCTGATAAACCGATAACAAAACCCATTCCGCACGTAGCAAGCCCGTTTCAGGTAGTAAAACATCAATTTCGGCCATTAGCAGTTCAAACTCGGCGTCCTTTTCCATCAATTTAATTGCCCATGCCACACATAACATGGAAAAGATATATTCACGCCTAGTTTCACCAGGGCAATTTTGGACAATATCCAAAGCTACATCAAAAAATGTGCCGTCGCCAATTTCCAGCAGACACGCAAGGTCAAGAGAGAGTATCCGCTTATAATCTTTTATCTGTACGTAATAATGTAAGGCCTCTGTTGTATCGCCCTCGTCCCGGCATATATCGCCCGCTTTCGTTAGGCATTCTATTTCAAATGCCCGGCCCATAGCGCGGCGTTTAATGTTCACAAGCCTCAATAATAAAGCGTGCGGTTCGTAGCGCTGTTGTTCAATAAAATAGCGGATAAACGGGGCAGACAGGCTATCCAGCGCATAGTCCGGCAATGTGCGGGAGTTTAATACACTGCACATGCGCTTGATAGTGCAGGTTTCAAATACAAAGGCTCGCATATAAAAATCCTGCTGGTCACTTGTAAGCTTATTCCAGACCAAATGTTCCATCAGTTGCAAAATAACCGTACTCGAAAAGATTCCCGTTTCCTGCCGGGCGCGCAACTGTAAATGGACGGCTATGACCCAGCCGCCTGTTATTCTTTCAATTTCACAGGCTTCTTCTTTAGATATATCTGTACCGGCCAGATTAAAATACCGGCATATATCCTCGCTTTCCCATTGCAGATTCTCCGTTATAATAAAGGGAATTCCGAGCCCGACAATGGTGGGCAAAAATTCTCGTCCCAGGGGTTGTGTTATGATGATGATATGTAGTGCGTTGCTTCTGTGATTAAACAATGCTGTCAAAAATGGGAGCGGCAACATATGGTGCATAAATTGAAAGTCGTCAAGCACCAGCCAAGTGTTTTTACTGCATTCGATTGAGCGGAGAACGTCGCAAGTCTCTCCGATTGTAAAGGCGTTCGGAAAATCAATTTCATGCAGACGTTCCCCGGCACGGTTATCAATTTTCCCTATTTCACGGCTTAACCGACGATACAGCGCCATTGGCGATTCGTCAACGGCAGTAAACCAATAAATTTTATCGCCTTGTTCCTCCGCAACTTTCAGATAATCCCTAATGGCAGTAGTCTTGCCATAGCCTGACGGTGCTTCAATAACAGCCGCCGGCGAACTGGCAAGTATGTTCATTTTTTTTTGTAATCGCTCGGAATAATAATTAGAGTTAAAAACATATCTGCTTTTTCTACTCATGTTATTTAATCCTTATTATGTATTTTTTTTATTATAGCTTATTTTGTGTTAAATTGCAAAAAAATAGTCCAAAAAATAGTCCGTTTGGACGATATGTAAAATCCGACTGTGTTTTACACTATTTACAGGCATATAAAACGTCTTGTATGTGCATTGTCGTAAGGAGGGTCGTTTTTTATTTGGCCTAAAAAGATTGTGCCCTCCAAATTTATTTTAATTTTAGGAGGAAATTATTATGAAACTCTATTTGCCTATTACTGCCAATGAAGTCGCAAAAGTACTTGATATTGCTGATTGTGAAGATATAACCGGCGAATCTATTGCCAAGGAGATGCTTTCAGGCGTAATAAGGTTCGACATAATGGAGTTAAGGAGGATTGCGGCGTACAAGGACGTTAGCCTTGATTTTTTAATACATAATGATCCGTCGTTTACTTGCCTTAAACTTGACAGCTAAAAAAGGGCTACCAAATCGGTAGCCCTTCTAAATTTGTCATTTACGTAAGCATAGCAACCATAGGCATTACCTGCTGTTCTTGTTGCTCTTGCTCAATTTGTTGCATCTGAATTTGAGTCTGCTCTAGCACTTGTTGCTGTTGCAACTCCATAACTGCCATCGCCATATCCTGATCTTGAATACGGCTTCTGCTGGCCGCCATGTTAAGGTTGGCTATCTGATTTGAAGCCACAGTGGTATCAAAACGGTTAGACATAGCACCTAAATAGGATTGCTGGCCTGCTACCTGAGTAAGGGCGTTGTCTACACGGCTAAGTAAATCTCCGCCTGGTGGTTCAAAAGCAGTTACTGTTACTTCGCCTGGTATTACTGTCCCGGCTTCTGGCTCGTCAGCGGGCGCACCGCTTCCTGTTATTATGTCTACCAAGGCCGGTGGCTCTGGTGGAGCCGGTGGTATTTCAACTTCGCCAACGCTTATTTGGGTTGCTTCGTTTGCTTGTCTTACGGAATCTACCACATTATAAGGCTCTGGCCCCATTAGCATACTTGAGCTCATGTTCCCTATGCTTACTGTAGGCCCGCGTCCGGCAGGGTCTGCCGAAACGTGTAGGCCACGATTATCTTCGGCGCTAAAACTGCCGTCTAGTAGGCGCATAGAGTTAAACTCTGTCCGTTGGCTTACGTCGTCAATTTCTGTCATAAGTGCATCAATTTCAAACTGTATGTTTTGTCTATCGCTGTCAGTTAGGATACCGTTTGAGGCCTGTACGGTCAATTCACGTATACGTTGGAGATTGCCAGATATACTGGAAAGGCCTGCTTCGGCGGTGTTGACAAGGCTTTGCATGTCCAGAACATTACGGGTTCCCTGCTGGAAGCCTCTTTCTTGTGCCTCCATCCTGTTGGCTATACCTAACCCGGCGGGATCGTCAGATGCGGAATTAATGCGTTGCCCAGAGGACAGCCTCATCATAACATCGCTCATTTGTACGTTAGAAATACTATTAACGGTCATATCCTACACCCCCTTTTTTGGCATATTACACCATTTAATGGATCAAGTCAAGCTTAAGAATTAAGTAAAGTAATTGCGCTTGCAGTACCTGCCTCTGCCCATTGGTCAAAACCGTTCATAACAGCTTCGCGGGTTTGTTGGCTAATTTCTGGTAGCTCGCCACCCCATTGGCGCTCTGCGGCCTCAAAGCCGCGTTCTACTGCGTTTCTAAGTACTTCGATCCTGGAAGGATCACCGCCGGAAATAGCTACTGCAAAGCTTAATAATCTGCTGGCTGTAGCTTCTACGCTAAAGTAGCCGCCTTCACCGATAGCTTCTTGTGCGGCTGTACGGGTCGCTTCGTCAACCTCTACCATAGCGTTAGGGTCGTTGAGATCCCAAACATTACCTGCGGCGTTAGAACGCTCGATTTGTTGGTTTAGTAGCCCTTCTACCAAGCGGCGGAAAGAGTCTACTTGTCTGTCATGCTCGTTCCAGATAGCGCCCATTGTGCGGAAATCCGGACGGAATTGGTTGTTGTTTGTGTTATTGTTTGTGTTGTTTGTTTGAGCCGGCGGGGTTTGGCCGGAAATTTCAAGAATATCTTCATAATTACCGGCGCTGGTAGCTACGGGGCTAACGGCGGCGTTATTGTTGTTTTGGCCGGCCACATTATTGTTGGCGGGCGGTACAACAGCATTGTTATTGGTCACGTTATTATTAATCTGCATTTTAAATGCCTCCTCTATACTCACAATTTACTCAAATCTCTATCGACTGTTTCCGTGGAAATCTTTAGTATATTTTTGCTTTATTTTGCTTTAATTTATGGCTTTTATATATTTTTGTAAACAAGCCCATAATTCCTGTGATGTAAAAGGTTTGCCAATGCAGTCTAAAATGCCGCGTTGATGATATATTTCTTGGTCGGTTGTCATAATATTGGCCGTCATTGCTACTATCGGGGTTTTTATGCCGAAGGTTAATATTCTATCTGTAGCGTCCAGGCCGTCCATTACTGGCATATGAATATCCATTAGTATCAGGTCAAAAGCTTTTTCGTTTTTCCTGATCTTCTCTTGAACTTTATCTACGCCTATCTGACCGTTTTCTGCTAATACTACCCTCAGACCCAGGCGTGTTAAATGCTCGTTTATGACCATTTGGTTCATTTCGTTATCTTCGCAGACTAGCACTTCGGCATCGAAGCGCGGCTGTACTAAATTCTCGCGTTTTTTCCTTTTTGGGCTACTTCCCGCTTCACCTGCTATTGTGTCGAAGGTCAGCATAAAGCTAAATTTACTGCCCAAGCCCTTCATGCTGTTTACTTGCAGTTTGCCGCCCATCATATTAATAAGATTTTGAGTAATAGCCAGCCCAAGGCCAGAGCCGCCGTACTTGCGCGTTATGCTGGAATCACCCTGCATAAACGGCTCAAAAATGCGCGAAATCTGATCTGGGCTCATTCCTATGCCGCTGTCCCTTATTTCAAAGTATATACCTTTGCTGGTATCCGTGCTTTCCTTTACATAGGAAGTAACACGTACCATGCCTGTATTAGTAAATTTTACGGCGTTCGACAGCAGATTTATAAAAATCTGACGCAACCTTACCGGGTCGCCTAAAAGTAGCTGCCCATCATCTTGCGATTCCGCATAAAAGAATAATTTAAGACCCTTTTCGGTAGCTTTTGGGAAGATTATCGTCTGGCATTGGTCAAAAAGCTCCTTTAGATCAAAGGGCATAATTTCCAACTCCATTTTGCCAGATTCGATTTTAGAAACGTCTAAAATATCGTCAATAATCTGCAAAAGCCAGTTAGCGTTATCTATTATTCTGTTAAGATAAACTTGCGTTTTGGGCGATGCGCCATCCAGCGCAAGCTCAGAAAAGCCTACTATACTATTCATAGGCGTACGAATTTCGTGGCTCATGTTAGAAATGAAGGCCGACTTTGCGGTAGAGGCGTTTTCCAGGGCTTCTTCTGCCTCTTTGCGATGCGTTATGTCACGCGCTAGGCCTATTAAGCCAACAACCTCGCCATCGCGGAACAGCGGAGTCTTTATAGTTTCAAAAATTTGCATACCTTTAGTTACGTGGGGAACTTTTTCTTCCAAGCGAACAGGGCGCCGCTCGTTTATTACGATAAGATCGCACCTTCGCCAGCTTTCCGCAATGTCAGACGGTATCCCCAAGGCTTCCATATCACCCAAGCCTAAAACTTTATCGCGTTCAATTCCAAATTGCTCTTCAAAGGCCTTGTTGACCCTAAAATACTTTAAATCCATGTCTTTGCAGAAGATTATGTCTGCTATAGAATCGTACACCGTGCTAAGCATAGCGCTTTCCATCTCAAGAGCCTGGGTGCGTTCTTTTACCAGCTTTCTTAGCTGGCGGCGCTCGTTACTACGCTGAATAAAAAGTAGGGTAAGCAGTGTCACAACGCAAGCAAATAACAAGCCTGAACCAATAAGCCATGGCGTTTGCGTAGTTGGGTCTAAGTATATTATAGTGCTAATTAAAGTTTGCATCGTCTCCCGCCTGAACACAATATTTTAGCCAATTGCTAAAAAACAAATTGGCATGAGCCCGCCACGTTACAGTAGGCGGCTTGCTTGCATCATCGCCCGGAAAGTAGTTTTGTGGAATGTCGATTGTATCCCCCCGCGCAATGTCTCGCTCGTATTCTTTTTTTAGGGTAAGGGAATCATATTCGAGATGTCCTGTTACAAAAATCTGCCGTCGTCCGTCTGCACTTGCCGCCATGTATAATCCAGCTTGCTCCGACTCTGATAATACTACCAAATTTGTCGATTTGTCAATATCTGCCTTTCTGATCTCTGTATGCCGCGATTGCGGTACGTTAAATACATCGTCAAAGCCTTTTAGTATGTCATATTTTACGCTTTCTTTAGTCTTAGTGTGCGGGAATATACCGAACATTTTTTTAGCCAGCGGATATTTAGAAATGCCATAGTGATAGTACAGCGCCGCCTGGGCGCCCCAGCATATATGTAGCACACTTCTTGCGCTATCAAGGGACCAGGCCATAATTTCGCATAATTCTTTCCAGTAGCCTACCTCTTCAAAGGCTATGGTTTCTATGGGTGCGCCGGTGATGATTAGGCCATCGAAACGCTTGTGCTTTACCTCTTCGTGAACATTATAAAAAGCGGCTAAATGCTCCGCTCCGGTATTTTTTGAGATATGACTCGCCATTCGCAAAAAAGTTATATTTAAATTTAGGGAAGTATTGCCTATCGCACGCAAAAGCTGTAATTCTGTCTCTTGCTTGACGGGCATTAAATTTAGTATGGCTATTTCAAGGGGGTTTACCAGGTCATTAAGCACCGTAAAACCTTCACGTTTTAAAATTTCACCAGCGGGCAAGCCGCTCGGAATTCTAATAGACATTTTTTCACCGCCGCTTCGCTACACCACCACTATCTCAGGGTCGCCCTCCCTGGTTTTGCAGAATCCCTCGTAGACAGCGCCTTCGTCCACAATTATGCGCCCGGTTGCTATATCGCCGTACACCCTGGCGGTAGAGGCCAAATGAACCGTGGCACGGCATAAAATTTTGCCCCTTACCTCGCCGGCTATAAGGGCGTAGGAAACCTGGATATTGCCATCTATGCGGCCGCTTTCGCCTACTTGCAGATAGCCGTCCAGGTCAATATTTCCTGTAAATAAACCGTCTATGCGAACGGACTCTGAGCCGGATAGCTTTTCTGACTCAAGTGTAATGCCCGGGCCAATGAAGGTATTGGCGGGCTTTGAATATTCTTTATTATCTTTTGGCATAAGCTTTTACTCCAAATTTTTTACTCTAAAAAAAAGCGATCTGGGTTTACAGCGGTACCGTTTACAATTACTTCGTAGTGTACATGTGGACCTGTGCTACGGCCGGTAGAGCCAACCCGGGCAATAGTATCGCCCCTGGATACCGCTTGCCCAACGCGTACTAGGTTAGACGAGTTATGAGCGTACAGGGTTTGAATACCCAGGCCGTGGTCAATAATTACCTTATTACCGTAGGCCCCGCTCCAACCTGAGAAGATAACGGTACCTGCGCCGGTAGCCACAACAGGCGTACCGGAAGGAGCCGCAATATCAACACCGCGATGCATTTCGCTACCACTACCGCCCATCGGATTACGCCGCCATCCGAAACCGGAGGAAAGCCGCCCGTTTACAGGCCTGATAGTGGGGTAAGAGCGTATATAAGGTGCCATTCTGCGAACCTGCTCTTCAAGCTGGGAAAACAGCTCGGCTTTGGTTATTAGAGTTAGTTCTAGTATGGCAATATATTCAAAGAGATCGTCTGCCGCGTCCCAGGCCGGGGTGGAGAGCGAGCCCATAAGCGTTATGAGGTTTTGCTCTCTGTAGCGGCGGGCGGCAGAGTGTTCGTTAAGGTCGTTAAGCGTAGCTAAAAGATGCATCTGGGATTGATGCATCTCATTTAGCATTGCACGCACGGCGGGGATACCGGCGCTGGCGCTTAGTTGGTCTAAAATTTCTTGCCTGTAGGTTTCAAATTGTTGTAGCTGTTCCTCCAAGCCTTCTACGTATGCTTGGATAGACTCTAAAGTTTCTAGGTAAGTTAGGCGTTGCTGATGTTGTTCTTCCTGGCCTCTTATTCTGTCCCTTACGAGGGCGCTGTGAAGGTTGATGTTATCCTCTGTGAGGCGGTTTACTTCCTCTTCCGTCACTTCTTGCAAGATGGCGTAGGCCTCTTGCGCTTGCTCTAGGTGCGCGGCTGTGTAGTGCGCTATCTGAATGTAGTTTTGTGTGCGCCAATGCAGGGTTAGCATGACGGCGGCAACGGTTAATATGGTAAAGAAGAGGATATAAAATGCACAGTATATGGTACGGATACTGCGTGTCTTGCCGGATGAATAAGAAGGCACTAGCATCAGCGAAAAAAATTTCTTTTGTACATGTGATTTTCTGTTTATAAATTCATTTTTTGCACGCGCCCTTTTAATAATTTGTTTAGGGCTTTGCAGTTGTAGCATTTATTACTACCTCCTTTTCATGTGATATATAAGGCAGAATCACTATAACACATTCTTTTAAAATATTCAAGGGAAGTTTTACAAGAATATTAAGAAAGTGTTAAGGGGGAGGAAGATTTTTTATGAATGCGCTTTTTGCCTGAATTCGATATGGAGCGTTTTATCCATGCCGCTTGCAATTTGTTGTAGGGTGGCTATGGTTGGGCTGCTATTACCATTCTCTATGCGACTTATGTTCGACTGTCTGATGCCCGTCCTTTTCGATAGCTCTGCTTGAGTTAAATTTAACTCCATACGAGCGGCGATTATCGCCTTTATATACTCACGTTCCGGGGCTTGCTTTTCCCATTCGGCAGCAAATTCCGGGTCTTTTAGTTGTTCGTCTAAATATGTTTTATGATCGCTCATTCTTTATTTCTCTCCTCGTAATCGGCTTTGTACTTCATGGCAAGGGTAATTTCATTGTGCGGTGTTTTGTGTGTCTTTTTTACAAATCCGTTCGTAAGGATAATTTTATTATCCTTAATGAAAAAATAAAATATCCGCGTTATATCGCTTGCAAATTTGATTCGCAACTCAAACAAACCCTTACCCATTGCTTTTGAATATGGCTCTCGTAAGTTGTTGCCAAATTCTGCAAGTATATCAATACTTCCCAATGCTTTAACGCGCATTTTTACGTCTAGGCTATCCAGGAATAATTTAACTGGTATGTCTCCATTTGGTAGTTTGTAATATTCAACATCAAACATTACTATATCTCCCTGCCCTTATAATATTCCTTTTTTGATATATTGTCAATCTGACCGTATACTCTCCACGACATTATTACCGCGCAAGCGAGAAACGGCAAATCTCATTGTAAGCCATGTTATGACAAATACAGCTATCGCACATTGGAGGATTGCAAGCCATGGCAATTCATATGGAAACCAAACGGACTCCATTATCAATAGATACAGTAGGTAAGATACACCCACACCAAGCGGAATGCCGTAAATAAGCGATTTAATTGAACATAAAATACTTTCCAGGTTAAGCATATTTTTTAAGCCCTCCTGTGTCATGCCAACGCTTTGTAAAATAGCAAACTCGCGGGAGCGAGAACGTATATTTGTTGAAATTGTGCTGATTACATTAGTCAAGGCTATCAGCGTTAGCATCCCGATAAAGCCATACATGGCGATCATAATGGTATTGAAAAGGCTTCTGACAGCGTTATCTTCCGCCGCTTGGTCAATTACATTGGCATTGAATACCAAATCATCGCTAGTCGGCAACATATCACGGAAAAAGCCTCTTGCGTATTCAGCAAAATTATGTGGGTCACTTGTTTGCACAGACCAAAAATAGTAGTGCGCATTTGCTTCCGGCACAATAATAACGATATAAGACATTGATGCATGGATTATTTCATTCGGTACGTCTGTTCCGCGCAGTTCGCCGTGTAAAGGTAAATAAGTAATATGGCCATCATGCCTTTGCATTTGTAGGGTTTGTCCGGAAAATACAAGCGGCGCAAACTCCACCCAGTTTCCATAGTGGCGGGAGCGTACATGGTTTATTAAGATATTAGACCCAAGCGGCACACCCGCCCGCCTTGCGAGTTCTGCATAGTTTTCTGCATCTACGCTTAAGAGGTTTATGGGAAATTCTGTATCGCTTGTTGAAACGCTTGTTAAAACCATCCAATCATTTCCGCTCATACGCTCAAATTCAGCAGTAAACTGGAGTTCTTCTCTGTTCACGGTATAGCTAAAATGATTACCACCTACGCCAAAAATCGTAGCACCTTCAAACTCTCGCATTCTTGCGGTAATCTTCTCCGCTTCCTCTGTACGGATTATCATGTAGCGCCGTTCGGCAATTTCGCCGTCCTCGCCGACTAATCCATGCCATGACGAATGAAAAGTTGCCACTACCTCTGCATCAATAAGCGCAAACACAAGATTAGTCATTTGAAACAACTGCGTGCCAAAACTACTTGCCGCGATAAATAAAATCATACTGATAGTCAGCGATACCACTGTAGCGCGGAAATTCCGGCGGCTTCGCTTTAATGACTTTGATGCAAGTTCACCTTCAAAGCCAAATAGCTTACATACAAGCCAATTTGAATGGACTTGCCTTGCCTTAATTTTAATTTCGTCCACAGCTCGAATAGCGTCAACTGCCGCTATTTTTGCCGCTCTTCGCGCAGGAAGCCATGCCGACAAAAGCACAGTAACAAAAGCCACGATAACTGAGACAGTCACCGCTTGCCAAGCGAACACAAAATTAAAAATTATTGCGGCATCGTCTGTTTGGAAAGCGTTAAGATCTGCAAGTAGATGATTGGCTATATTAAGCCCCACAAACTGCACTAAAAATCCGGTCACAATCCCCAAAGGGATTCCGATTGCCGACAGCAAAACACCTTCATACACAACGGTTTGGGCAATTTGCTTTTTTGTCGCGCCGACACTTTTAAGGATTCCAAATTGTGTCAAGCGATCGCCAGCACTAACGCGGAAGGCATTGGATACAACAATTACAGAAACGGCAACAATCACAAAACTTAACACAGCGCCCGTACCAAAAATAGTTGTATAATACACATCGCGTATATACATATCGCCCATTAGGTCGCTTATTGCCGCCGCGCCGCTTGCCGCAAATCCAAAAACAGCGGTTATCATAGCCGCAGAAAGTACAATTCCAAGAAGCGTCCATATGCTACGTTTTTTGTTTGTAACAAGCTGGCTGTACGCTAATTTAGCTGTTAGATTCATTAGCGTAGCACCTCGTCTCTTAGTATTTGTCCATCGCCAATCGTAATTACCCGCTGAGCTTGCAATGCCACATTTTCGTCATGCGTTATTATAAGTAATGTCTGATTGAAGCGCTTGTTGGATAACTTTAAGAGGTCTACAATCTCACGACTTGATTTGCTGTCAAGATTGCCTGTTGGTTCATCTGCTAAAATAACGGCAGGATCATTTATTAAGGCTCTGCCGACAGAAACCCTCTGCTGCTGCCCGCCCGAAAGCTCGCTTGGCAGATGTTTTGCTCTATCGCTTAAACCGATGGTTTCTAGGATATGTTTCAATTTTTCAGCATCCGGCTTACGATTGTCCAGTAATCGCGGCAACATGATATTTTCCTCTGCTGTAAGCGTTGGGATAAGATTGTAAAATTGATATATAATCCCAATATTTCTGCGGCGGAAAATCGCCAGTTCGCTTTCATTAGATTTATAAATTTCCTTGCCATCTATTACCACGCTTCCCGATGTTGGACGGTCTACCCCACCCAAAAGGTGCATGAGTGTAGACTTTCCTGAGCCGGAAGCCCCTACTATTGCTACAAATTCCCCTTTTTCTACATTAAAACTAACGCCTCCGAGGGCTGTAACAATTGTATCGCCTTTTCCGTATGTCTTGGATAGCTTGTCTACTTGCAAAATAGCCATTTGTTTTGCCTCCTAAATTTTAATGATTCAATTCTAGCAAGCAAAAGTGACTATTTGGTGACTTTTTTTATTTTGAAAGTGACAGTTTAGTCACCTAAAGAATTTCAATGTAAAAGTGGCTCCTTTTCCGTTGCCGCCGCCATCTATCTCAATATCTCCGTTTTGCCCTCGCATAATAGCTAGGGCTAAGGGTAAGCCTACACCATAGCCTTTATCACTATAAGATCCTTCAAAGCGTTTAAATACGCTGTAAATTTTGCTCTTCTCTATGCCGGTACCACTGTCCGTGACAGAAATCCAGCGGCAAATAGGGTTTATGCCAAACTCAATGTATATGTCGCTATTTTCTGGAGATGCCTCTGACGCATTCTTGATTAGGTTCGTTAAGGCTTCGCTTGTCCAGCGTTTATCACAGTTTAATTCTAGCTCGTTGGTGGTATTTACGGTCTGATTTTTTATGTCAAGTAGTATTTGTAGCGGTTCGAGTGAAAGTTCGATTAATTCGCTGGATTGAATGGTATCTACGCCAAATTCTATGGCTCCGGCATCAAGTTTTGCAATTTTTAGTAGCGCCGAGGCAAACCATTCCATACGCACCAGCCCTGCCTTTATGTTTGATAGAAATTCCCTTTGCTTTTCGGCTGGGGCATTTTCCAATAAATCAGCCATTATCATCATGGAAGTGAGCGGTGTTTTTATTTGGTGTGAGATATTTACAAGAGTATCTGTCATGGCTGTGCGTTCTTCTTGTAGCACCTCCATCTGCTCTTTTTTATGATATGCTAAAGTGTGAATGTCATTTTTCAACATGCCCCATACACCTTCTTGGTTATCTCTTAAATCAATACTTTGTCCGTCAATAATTTTGCGGATATTGTCGGATAATTTCTTAATTTCCGCTTTGCTAATCCACACGATAGCCAATCCCCCTAACGGTTTCAATGATAAATGAAGCGCCAAGCTTTTTACGTAATCTTTTGATGTATACGGTCAAGGTGTTATCCTCGACAAAGCTACCGGCCGAATCCCAAATATTTTCTAAAATCTGTGTGCGAGAAAGTGTCTGGCCTCTGTGTGAGGCTAAAATCAACAATAAGCGGTATTCAAGTGCTGTTAGTTCTATTATGGCGTTGTTTTTATATGTTTTCCCTGCGTTTACATCAATCGTTATATCTCCGATGCTGAGCGTTGATGGGCTTGTTGTGCTGTTGTTTGTGTTTAATGTACGTTTGACCCTTGCGAGAAGTTCCCGCACGCGGAAGGGTTTAGTCACGTAATCATGCGCGCCGCTTTCAAATGCTTTAATAATGCTTCCTTCATCATCAACCACTGTTAAGTAAATAATTGCCATGTTCGTTAGCTTTTCCCGAACATCAAAGCCCGTTCCGTCCGGCAATTGCATATCAAGTATAGCAAGGTCAAATTTTTTGCTTGAAACTGCATTTTTAGCCTCCGCTACGGTCGTGTAATGGGATACTGTGTATCCGTCTTGTTCGAGCGCGTATACGAGGCCAGAGGCTATCATTCCGTCATCTTCTACTAATAAAATTTGCTTCATTTTTTCTACCTCGCTGTACTTTAAGGGTTGAGTAGTCTACGATATTATACCAAAAAATGAAGCCGCAAACCTCATTTTGTAGGGTTTGCGGCTTTTTAGATGTTATATTTTTCGTATGCTTCAAGGATAGCGTTCAAATCCTCCGCTTGCATTAGTGCGCCGTTACTCATTAATGTAAAATCTTGGGCAAGATGAAAATTTATTTTTTGGCAACTGTCTATTTTTACGAAACTTGCTTGAGTAAGTGGCGGCATTGAATGGTTTATTGGAATGTTAGTTGGAAAATTCAACTTGTGTTCTTTTCCCAAAACGCTGGAGATATTCAATAGATGTAATTCCTTTTTCTCATCGTCTACATACACAATAAGGTACGGCCTCCTATATAAAGAAGCCGTACCATCTTTAAAAGGAATACACCCTATAATGCATTGCCCTTGCAAAAACATCAGTATATCACTAATCCTTCATTATCCCGTGCCAAGGTAAAACAATCCTCGCCATCATCGGTTCGGAAATTTTCAAGGAATTTTCTTGTGCTGTAATCAAGGGTAATTTCTTTTGGATTATAATAAAAAGTAAATCCGTTTATTTTTTCTATATTAAATTGTCTGTAATTGGCCTCATCCATGAATATACCCCTTTTCATTGTTTCAGGCGTATTGCTATTATATCCAATTGCCAAGGCTTTAGACATTAAAATCACCCTCCTAAAAATGTTATGTAACGTGCTGTATAGCGCCATTGTACAGCACAAGCATTGTTTCGTCAATCGGGATTTTTAAGTTTGAAAACGCTTGTTCAATTCGTCAAAATCAAATTTGCGATTTTGAGACAAGCAATAGTTTTATATTTTATTATTATTGGGCAATGTGGGATTTGTGCCTTTAGTTGAAAACTTATCAGCTAACGATTCTAATTCACCCTCTATCGGGAACGATTCAATATATTTATCTACAACTGTTTTTATGGTTTTTGCATGTTCCAATAGCTCGAAAGCTGTTATTTCGTCAACTTCCACGAAACCTTCTCCTGGGTAACGTGCCTTAGTATAGTAATTAGTAAGTGCAAACAATGACGCTAAAGGAACCTCCAATATCTTACCATCACGATTGATGCGATCAAATATCCTTTTTAGGTTATGATCCGATACCGTAGCATCATTAGTGATTCCTAGTTTGTTTACTAAAACATATTTCAAATACTTCTCACCGGCTTGCTGACACCAATAGGCGCCCTTATTATACTTACCTATTTTTATCCTATCCTCAGCCTCCAGAAAATCTTCTTCGGCCAAGTCATAATAATTATTATTCATACAGCGTAACTCCGTCTTTTTTAATATGGTGGTAGACAGAATCTAGCCGTGTGCTGTTTGTATATACCTGCTCATCTGCAAACAGCAAATCCACCGGCTTTTTATAGTTTGTATCAAATTGCTCGTAAATGGAGATGCCTACTTTTTCCTCCAACTTTTCAAAGGGTATGTTTCGTCCTTCGCTGTTTAACAAGAGTAATAGGTCAATATCTGATTTATCAGTCTGCGTTCCCCGAGAACAACTGCCGAACATTATAACCTTACCGACATCTTCTATCTCCATTATAATTTCCATCATAGTACTAATTGTATCAATAAATGGCGAGGGAAGTTGCCCTATCCGTTCCCGATGAAATGTTCGCATTTATTTTACTCCTTCGGCTGTTTTATTCATCAAGTGCTAAGCCCAATATTAGCTACAATGGCTGTCGTATAGTCTAATCGCAACTAGTTTATGGTAGCATTTTATACTTCCAACGTCAATATACTGGAAATGTTCTAAATCAAGCGAATTATTCGTTTAGCATTAACCCTCCCCCCTCTAAACTTACCCCCTTCCCGTAAATTCACATTTTGTTCATAATAAATTCATATAGCGCGTCTATAATTTTTTTGATATTATACGGCAGTATGAGATTTGGCGAGGATATGGTAGTTTGGTTTGGGGGAAGTCAGTTGGTGACTCACAGTCACCAACTGGATTGTAGGTGTAGCGAACGACTAGCCCCGGAGATAGGACTAATAATTTTTTTCTCCGACAAATCACAACTCGCAAGGCCGGTGAGCTACGCCCACCTGCTTGCTCAAACAGGTGATTTGTCTGCGAAAAAAGTTATTAGTCCTATCTCCTAGGGATTGTCCACCCGCCACCCTTACAAGCCGTAGGCAATGCTTGCACAGCCAAGCGAGAAAGCCCACCAAGAACCCGATCCTCCGAGGGCTGGTCGTTCGCTCCGCTAACCACCCCACCCCGCCCAACATAAAACCAAACCCAAGTAGGAGGTAACAAAACTTGATAGAAGTAAAAAACCTAACCAAGCGCTACGGCCAGCACATAGCCCTAAACAACATCAGCTTCAACGTAGAAGAAGGTGAAATACTAGGCTTCTTAGGCCCTAACGGCGCAGGCAAAACCACCACCATGAACATCATGACAGGCTACATCGCCAGCACAGAAGGCGAAGTCAAAATAGGCGGCATAGACATAGTAGACGAGCCAGAAAAAGCCAAAGCCCTAATAGGCTACCTACCAGAAACCCCGCCAGTCTACGGCGACATGCGCGTTGACGAATACTTGCACTTCGTAGCCGCAATAAAAAAGGTCAAGCGTTCCCAGCGAAAGCAAATGCTTAACGAAATAAAATCGGCGGTCCATATAGAAGATATGTCCCGGCGGCTGGTCAAAAACCTCTCAAAAGGCTATCGCCAGCGCGTAGGCCTGGCGCAAGCCATGGTAGGCTATCCGCGCCTAATCGTACTAGACGAGCCCACCGTAGGCCTAGACCCCAAGCAAATTATAGAAATGCGCGACGTTATCAGACGGCTTGGTAAAAAGCATACGATAATTCTTTCTTCCCATATAATGCAAGAAGTAAGCGCCGTCTGCGACCGCGTTATGATAATCAATCGCGGCAATATAGTGGCCAGCGACACGCCGGAACGCCTTGCCACCAATCTAAGCCAAGGCCATAAAATGTCCGTGCGGGTAAAAGGCGAGCAAGAGAAAGTCTTAAGCGCACTAGAAAGCTACCCGCTAATACAGGAAGCCAAAGCCACAGGAAGCCGCGAGGCCGGTACAATAGACCTAGAGCTATCCGGCGAAGATAACGTGGATATACGTGAAGCAATTTTCGCCTGTATGTCCTCCAATAACTTCCCAATTTTAATGATGAAATCGCTAGATCTATCCCTAGAAGAGATATTTCTACAAGTCACCGGAGAGGGGCAGGCATCGTGACAGCAGTTATAATGAAGGAACTACGCACCTACTTTACCCAAATGACAGGCTATATCTTTTTAGCGCTAATGACTCTGCTTACCGCCCTGTTCTTTGTGGTGATGAACGTCTTTACGCTTAATCCGAGCTTTCAAGTGGTGCTTAACCAAACGACTATTTTATTTTTCATTCTTATTCCGACCCTGACAATGCGCCTTTTTGCCGACGAAATCAAAAATAGAACAGATCAGCTTCTATATACCAGCCCTTTGGCTGTATGGCAGATCGTGCTGGGTAAATATTTGGCCGCCAGCGCGCTGTTTATACTGTCTATGGTGATTACCATGATATTCCCGCTAATGATTTCGCAATACGGTGAATTGCCCATTAGCCAAATAGCCGGCTCATATGTCGGATATACTCTGGTGGGAATGGGGCTTATCGCAATAGGGCTGTTTATTTCTGTTCTGACAGAAAACCAAATAATAGCCGCCGTAGGCACCGCCGGGGCTATCTTCTTCCTTAATATTTTAGACGGCTTCGCGGGCGGTATGCCGGCAGACGCTACTAGCTCACTTGTGTTTGTAGGTTTTATAATAGTCGCTGTGGCCGGTATTTTGTATCACAGCACCAAGAATATAGTGGCGCCCGTAATTTTAGCGCTTGCGGGCTTCGCGGCGGCGGGCGGCTTGTTCTTTACTAACCGCATGATGTTCGATGCGCTTATTCCCAGGACGCTTAGATGGCTTTCTGTGTTTTCGCGCTTTGATACCTTGTCGCGTGGGGTTCTAAACTTGGCCGATATTGTTTACTACGTCACCTTTGCGCTGGTATTTGTTTACCTTACTATCAACGTAATCGAAAAAAGGAGGTGGAGATAATGTCTTTTAAGGACAAACGTTTCCGTTACGGTTCTTTCTCCACTGTTATGATTGTCGCGGCTGTCGCGCTGTTTGTTTTGGTCAATATTATAGTCGATCAGCTTAATATCAGCTACGACCTTACCCGCGAGCGAATATTCTCGCTGTCAGACGGCTCTGTCACCATTGCTCGTGAGCTTACCGAAAATGTCACCATATATTCTCTGTGGCCTACGGGTCAGGAAAACTTTATGTTCCAGCAATTATTGGAAGAATACGCTTCCCACTCTAATCGCATTACAGTACAAAACCGTGATCCTTTGTTGCATCCGGGCTTTGTGGAATACTTTGCCGAGCCAGATCAAGCCATTGCAAACGGCAGTATTATAGTGGTGGGGCCTTACAGGCACCGAGTTATTCATGCCGCCGATTTGATCTCTACAGAGCTTGACTGGGGTAGCTTCCCGCCTCAGCAACGCTTAGTCGGCTTTAATATCGAGCCGCAGGTGACTAACGCGCTCAACTTCGTGGTACGGGCAGAGAGCCCAGTAATTTACCGCGTAACGGGCAACAACGAGTTTCCGTTGCCCCCGGCCTTGATTAACGAAATGGAAATGGCCGGCTATGAAGTGCGCGAGTTTAACCTCATGACACAGGATGTTCCTGAGGAGGCCGATATTCTGTTCATAACCCTTCCGGAGCGCGACTGGTCTCCAGATCAGGCTCAGCGAATTTTAGATTATCTGGAAAACGACGGACGGGCGATATTTATACTGGGCTACCGCACAGAGCGCTTTCCTAGGTTTGACGAGGTTCTGGCCGCCTACGGTCTGGCCTTGGGCGACTACGTTATAATAGAAGGAAACCCAAACAACTTTTTCCGCAACAATCCGCTTATGCATCTGCCGGACTTTATGCCGGGGGAAATTACCGATATGCTGATAGAGCGTAATTTCATGCCGCTGATAGGCCAGCCTACGGGTATAGATTTATTGGATTTACGCCGTACCGGCACCACAATAGAGCCGCTTATCCGCACCTCTAACCAGGCCTACGGCCGGCAAGACCCGCTTAACACTGTCCTAACCCGTGTTCCGGAGGACGTAGCCGGGCCATTTTATCTGGCTGTAACGGTAGAGGATGTTTTCTGGTTTGCCGGCGAAAACCGTACACTTTCTACGCGTATGGTGGTAATAAGCGCCGAAACCATGCTACTAGAGGACTTTAATACAGAGGTAGCGGGTAGCAACTGGAGCTTTCTTATAAACAGCCTAAACTGGCTACGCGAAGAGCCAAGCGGGGTATTTATAAGAAGCCGCGCCCCGGCCACAATTATGCCGCTGTTTATGACAGAAGGGCAAGCGATTACAATTGCCGTAGTTTCCGTTCTTGTACTGCCTTTGATATTTGCCATTGGCGGCCTGGTTGTATGGCTAAGGAGGCGTAACGCATGAGTAGATCTGCCAGGCAAATGTTGACACTTGGCGTTTTAGTGCTGGTTTTCGGCGGGCTTACTCTGCTGTTCTTTATGACACAGGAAGAAGAGTATCTGCCAGACGAGGAAGATATTGTAGCGACAGTAGCCGCCATGCCGCGCTTGATTGACCGTACCGCCAGAGAGCTGGTTCAGGCGACTTTCACAAAGGGAGATCGTTCCTTTACCCTGCTGGAATTAGAATCGGACGACGGCGACGCTATCTGGGTATATGAAGGAAACGAAGATATAATTTTGAACCAAAACGCCGTCCGCGATATGGTGCGCAACGTCTTTATACTGATAAGCCAAGAGCAGGTGCTGGATCAAGTAACCAACCCGGCAGAATTCGGTATAGGGCAATTGGTAGCCACCGGCTACTTTTACGATGGCACACAGGCGGTAGTACGCCTGGGTAATTTAACGCCGGATCATCGGCACTACTACACCATGGTAGACGGGGATTCTGGCCTGCATCTGTTGCCGACCATAAACGGCGAGCGCATGTTACAGGGGGTAGAGGATATAGTGGATCGCCAATTGCCCTTCCTGGATTCCCAAACATTAGTTGAATTATATATCCGGGAACGAGGCCGGGATGCCCTAGAATTTGAATTCGACGGCACAGAGGAGGTAGCCATGCAGTTTGGCGGTACCTGGCTTACTATGATGGCGCCATTCCCAGACCGTGCAATCAACAGCGCTATTTTCGACGGTAGCATTTGGCAACCTTTCCAAGACTTTATGCTGACCGAAGTGGTAGAATTGCTTCCGACAAATCTAGCGCGTTTCGGTTTGGACGATCCATTATTGGAATTTTACGTGGAAGATTTCTTTGGCGATAGCGTTCATTTGCTATTCGGCAATATGCACGATGACGAGCAGATATATGTGAAATTCGGCGACAGACCCCATGTATTTTTGGGCGAGCGCCGCCATATTGAAGGTATGCTGGGCATAAATCATTTTAGCCTAATAGACCGATTTGTGGCGCTTGTTCCGATAGTGGACACATACCGGGTAGTGATAGAATCGACCACCAGAGGCAACCACGAAATATTTATAAACAACTATCAAGACGAGGAAGAACGCGACAGAATAGCCCCAGTAATAGACGGCCGCGAGGTTGACGACACAGCCTTTAGACGGCTATACCAGTCAATGATAGGCATAATGCTAGACCGGGCAATAGGCATACAAGAAGTACCAGCACGCCCCGATATGACAATAACTTATCACATGGAAGATAGAAACGAGCCCCCGATAGTGGTAGAGTTTTTTGAGCTTGACTCTAACTTCTATATGGTAAGGCAACAGACTGAGGAATTGCAGTTTGTAACAAGCCGGCTGGCTTTAGAGAGTTTGTTTGAGAGTATGGGGAATATATTGGCTGTGCAGTTGTATGTTGGTTAGATTTAACGGCGTAGCTCATTTTCCCAGCTTTCGGGGAAGCCTATATGCCGTAGTTCTATTACATCTGCGTATTCATCGAAAAGTGCATTCATAGCCAACAAAAATTCATTGTTCCATTTGTTTCTATCCGGATAAAGAGTACGCAGAGCCGTTATTACCGCATATAGGCTACGTTTAGCTTTTGCATCTACGCTTTTTGCCGGAACCACACTAAAAATAGTGTAGTACAGCCTACCATAGTGCGCACAAATGTTACGAAGGTCGGTACAACAGTACAGCCAGCTTTTAGCGTTAGCAACACTTGTGTTAAAAATGTTTCGTGCAATATGCTTTTGATCTATCGTAATCATGTCAGCATAAAAATATGATAGCATACCAAAGGTAAACAGCTCAGACATAACCCACAAGGGAAGCTGTCCGTTGTATTTATTCATGTGATGCTTAACAAAAGCAGTATTACTGTTACTTTTTAGTAGCTCTGCTATACGTTCAACAAATTTGACATGGTTGTGGCGACTGTTAAAATTCTTAGGATTCATGTAGCCATCCGTACCGTATTTATGCGTGTGGTAGTATGAGAGCTGCGCTCTTAAAAATACTTCCAATTCTTCAATTACGGAAAAAATAATGCTACGCAATTTTCTGTCAAATTCGTAGAGATTATAAACCTTCTCAAACTTAGTATTAGGTTTATATTTACCTTGCGATGTGCGAAAAGGCAGAAAGTAAGCGGATAAGCGGTAATAGCTGATTCTTGACAGTGCTTCCTTACAAAACGCCTCGTCTGTAACTTCGCAACCATGCTCGCGCAGTTTTTCAATCTGTTGCTTGTATGTAGCTGGCTGTTTTAACATAACTTACCCCCACAAAAAACGTCCCCTCATGGGACACATCACGCATTTCTGCGGAGAGGTGCGAGGGGTCCTATCAGTTATTATTATATGCAAATCGCTTGGTATGTCAATGTTATTCCAAAACATAACTCTCCATAGCCCTATACCTAGCCAAATCCTGCGGCCTAAACCCGCCCGCCAAACGCAACAACTTAAAGCCCGAAGCATCCTCCATAAAATAAACGGCTTCATTAACCTTTTTATTAACATGCTCCCTGGCGTAAGCCATACAAGGCCCTTCCGTATCCCCCAAATAATATTTTTCAAAGATAAGATCGTCATATCTTTGAAGGGATACGGATAGGGCGGCTTGTTTATCTGCCTCTTCCAAAAGGCGGCTGTAGAATTCGTTTTTATTGGTAAAATCGCGGTCGTAGGTATCTGGCGAAAGGGCGGCGCGGGCTTCTTGGTCTTGCTCGAAGCTTAGTGTCAGGCTGGGGTGGCTCATTATTTTGCTGTTTATGAAATCGGCCAATTTATCGCTTAGCCTTCCTTCCTCTAGCAAAGGATAAATTGCCCCTATGAAATTTTCACCGTTTTTGCTTACATACTCCTCCATAACACGCTCTGCGGCTTGCTCGTAGTACTCTGAAATATGCAAGCCTGGCACGGCTTCCGCGTTTAGCGCTTCCTCCGCTTCTGCCAGCATTCGAGAAAAAGCTTCACAACGGCCACAAAAAGCCGTTAGCGCCTCCTGAATTATATCCATTACATTCTTCAAGCGCATCAATCGTTCCATCTGACTGCGAACAACATAAATACCCACAATCGCATCCCGCTTAATAGCCTGGAAGGTCTTGTGATAGTACAAACTTTGATAACGCAATTCTAACTCTTGCGCATATCCGGCGATACGGCTTTCAATATCCTTGATTGCGGTAATCAAGTAATTGTCCCTATAGGCCTCCGCGGCAGAAAGCCCGGCTTGGGCAATCTGCTCGCGTACTGCCGCCATTACTGCTTCCACATCAAAATCTGCCATATCTACGGAATGGCAAAAGTTTGCCTCATAAAAAAGCCGTACCCTATCGCCAAACAGCATTTCTTCTGCCTCGCGAATACTCTTTTTGTGCAAGGCTCGGCCTTTTATGTTATTAGCCGCAATGCTCTCTATATCCTGCGCCATTTTTTCTTCCGAAGGGGGCAGACCTACAGCCGCTAATACCGCCGGATGTTCCAGTACATCCACGGCACTGCTCTCTTTATTAAATTTTAATAGCCAGGAAAACACCCTTCTGTACACAGAAAAGGCTATCTCCCTATGCGGCTTTGTTAAATGAGCCATCCCCGCAGAAGCAAATGACGTTGGTATACTCTCCTCAAAGTGAGAATCCTGAGGATTTAAAAATAACAGGGCGGCTATAATCTCAAAATTCTTTTTCTCGTTCTCTTCGCTTACCATGCCGCGCTCGTTGCGGTCGCTTAGTAGCCATGCCAGGTTGTATATCGGGCTCTTACTCTGAAAGCTATCCACCTTTTTAAGCAAGGTCAAAGAAGCCGCAGAACGCGCTTCAAAATCCTCTTGTAAATTAGATTCGGACAGCAAAATAAAAAGCGACATATGAACCACCGGAAAATCTTCCTCAAAATGCTTTCGTAAAAGCTGTCCGGTTTCTTCGCAATCTTCCGAAGCTAGTACGCATATGTTTATACGCTTGATATTAAGCCCGGCATCGTTACGCTGTATCTCGGCCTTTATAGCCCTTATAGCCTGAATATTTGACTCGCAAAAGAACATTCCCGGCTGGCTGTAGCGCCTTATGCAATCTAGGCCAATAAGCACTACAGGGTGCCGCAAATTTTCGCCCGCCGTAATGGACGCGCTTTGCATTTTAGCATTATATTCGTCCGCAAACTTCCAGGCATCGTTTATCAAATTCAAATTTCCCGCGCTCCGTCACCGGTGTTTGCCATGTAATAGCTTGCCGTAAGGCCTGTGCGTTTTGTGTATTCTTCGCTTGTTTGCTTCTTGAAAGCCTCTACGGAATCTTTGTGTAATATAGTCACCGTACAACCGCCAAAGCCCGCGCCTGTCATGCGTGAGCCTAATACACCCTCTACCTGCCATGCGGCCTCTGCCAATGCGTCTAGCTCGGCGCCTGTTACTTCATATAAATCACGTAGGGATACGTGCGAGTCGTTCATAAGCTGACCAAAACGCTTTATATCTCCCTCGTTTAAGACCTTTACAGCCTCTATTGTGCGGGCGTTTTCGTATACTGCGTGGCTGGCTCGCTTTAACAAAACCGGGTCGCTTATTAGATGCTTGTGCGCATCAAAAGTTTTAATATCCAAATCGCAAAGATTTTTAATTGCCGGTAGCTCCTTTTGTAATAAACTGAGGGCTTTTTCGCACTCGCCCCGGCGCTCGTTATACTTTGAGTCTGCCAAGCCGCGTTTACTATTTGTATTTGCTACCATTATCACGTTATCGCCCAATTCCAGGGGAACATACTCATGCTTAATTTCGTTACAATCCAGTAGCATGGCCATTTCTTTTTTGCCGAACCCTATTGAATATTGATCCATTATCCCGCAGTTTACGCCTACGAACTGATTCTCGGCACGCTGGCTTAGCAGTACAATTTCCTTCATAGGAATGTTACAGCCGTACAAACTATTAATCGCCACCGCCGTTAGTACCTCTAAACTGGCAGAAGAAGAAAGGCCAGAGCTATTTGGGATATTGCCCCATACATATAAATCAAAGCCGCCTATTTTATGGCCTAGCTTAAGAATTTCAAGCGCTACGCCCTTGGGATAGTTAGCCCAGTCGTGGGCGGGCTCGTATACAAGCTTATCCAGTTCCACTTCACAGACGGTATCAATATTTCCGGAAGCCAGCCTAATTTTTCTATCGTCCCGTTTGCGTGCGGCGCCGTAAGTGCCGAAATCTAGCGCGCAGGGAAATACATAGCCGCCGTTATAATCTGTGTGTTCGCCTATCAGATTTACCCTGCCGGGCGACATGAAACAGCGTTCTGGCTTGACTTTAAAAGCATTTTCAAAACCTTCTTGGATATTCATTAAACATGCTCCTTTTTGCAGTTTTTTATAGATTATACCATTTATTTGACTTGCAACGAATGATGTCGTAAAATATTTCCCAGGAGTGGAGGCAAAAATGGAATTTTGGTATGAAACGCACATGCACACAATGGAGAGTAGCGGATGCGGCAGAAACACAGGGGCAGAACAAGCCCGACACTACAAAAAACTAGGCTACCAAGGGATAATAGTAACCGACCACTTTATAAACGGCTACACTGCCTATCCAAAGAACGGTATCCCATGGGATAGGCTAATGGACTGCTTTATAGAGGGCTATTTAAGCGCCAAAGAGGAAGGCGATCGCATAGGTTTAGACGTTTTCCTGGGCTGGGAATTTACAATACGCGGCTCAGACTTTTTAACCTACGGTCTGGACTTCGAGTTTTTACTAGATAATCCGAACCTGGATAGATTAGAAATAGAGCCATACAGCGAGCTTGTACGTAAAAGCGGCGGCTTTTTAGCCCAGGCTCACCCCTACAGAGATCGCGCATATATACAGCACAGGCTTCCCGTTAGCCACTTATGTGTAGATGCGATAGAAGTACACAACGCTTCCGACCCGGCCTCGACTAACAAAAAAGCTCTTGAATTCGCTAAAAAGCATAATTTACCAGTGCAAGCGGGCGGCGATTCTCATGGGGTAAGCGATACCCCCAGCGGAATAAAACTAAAACGCCGCGCAGAAACTATCCACGATATTATTGAAGCCATCAAAAATGAGGAAGTGGGGTTGATATTAAGCAAATGAAAAAATTATTTATAGTATTTGTAGCTTTACTCGTTTTTACCTCCTGTTCACGTACTCCAGGAGAACACCCGGCACCTTTAGCCAGTGAGACGGTAACGGCCTTTTTAGGCTTAATTCAAGAGGGCAACTATGAAGAAGCAACAGCCCTAGCCACCGACGACCCCTTTTCCGGATTAGAGCCTGAGTACAGGGTGATATTTCAAAATTTAAGCTACGACATAAGCTTTGAAAGCATAGTAGACGATCTATACGCTACCGTAAGCTTAACTATCAGCACCATAGATTTCACCGCCATTATGGACGATGTAATGACAGAGGCCTTTTATTGGGTTTTTATGGAAATTTCTGATCGTGAGCTACTAGCCAAAATCGAAACCCTACTATTAGAAAAGCTATCCGAAGAGGACGCACCAACCATCAGCACCGACCTAGACATCCACTTAGAGCTATACGAAAACGAATGGAAAATAATAGTTGACGAAGCGCTAACAAACGCATTAACCGGCGGTTTAGTATCCTTTGCGGACTATGTTAGCAGTTGGTAGCTGGCGGGTTTAAGTAGTGTTTGCGGCACACAGGAGTATACTCAACGCCGCTGGCATCGCCCATTACCACGTTATTGCCGCTATATTGCGGAACCCCTTTGTAGCGCATTAAATTCTTAGTAGCCTTGCTTTTGCAGTACTGGCATACGTTTTTTATTTCCTCTATGGTATCTGCCCAGTACATAAGGGCGGCGCTACCTTCAAAAAGCTCGCCGTCTATATAAGAACAGCGCAGGCCATAGCACAGCACAGGAATATCAAGGGAATCTACAACCAATGTAAGCTGTTTTACTTGTTCTTTTGTAAGGAACTGCGCTTCCTCAACAAGTATTGCGGCTATTTTTTCGTCCTTTTCCTTTATAAACTCGTATAGATTATGGCTGTCGTTAATAAGATCGGCCGGCATGGGGTTTATTATTGCGCGAGATTTCACCTCACTTTTCATATCCCAGCGGGTATCTTTGTCGGGCTTTAAAATAATTACCTCCTTGCCCTGTTTTTGGTAATTATCTGCCACCATTAATAAATTTGCGGTTTTGCCGCTGTCCATTGCCCCGTAGCGAAAGTATAATTTTGCCATTTATAAACACCTCTTTATCACTTCGTATGCTTCTTTAAGATTGTAAACGCGCACCATGCCGTTTTCCTCAGCATTATAACTGCGATTGTTAGGACAATCAAATAATATTTTAAAATAATCCCCGCCCTCTAAATTATGTACGGCATCGTCAATAAGCACATCTCCCCTAATCTTCTGCTTCTTTGTGGTGATGATTATATCCCCACGGGAAAGGAACGGGAAATTTGCGGTAAGCCATTCAAACTTAGCGGCTACGGTTCTGTTATTGTGCGCTGTCACGATGGAAACTTCATGCCCGTCGTCCAGCATTTTCTTTAGATATTCCGCGCTATATGGCCTTACCTTAAAGCTAAGACAAAACTCGTCCTCGTCAAGCGGGCTTTCTATTTCTTCCTTAGTAAGAGTCGGGAACACACAGCTTAAATCCCACCTGTTTATTTGCTGAAAATCTGCGTTTAAGCCGTGGCGTTTATTTAAATAACCTACCCAGTGTTCCAGTAGATTGTTTAAAACCTCATCACAATCTACCATTATGTGCAATTTTTCCATTAAATTAATCCTCCTTCTTCTATTATACCACGTTGACAAAGAAACTTTTATATACTATTATGTGTTCCATCGTTGGGTCATTATGAATTTTGACATGAACCCAAACATTTATTTGAAAAGAGGAGATAGTTTTTATGCGTATTAAGTTTATTGCTTTTATCGCCACAAGTGCTTTACTTTTACTTGCGGCATGTGGCGGGGGCACACCAGCCGGTGGCGGCACAGCGGCCGCACCAACAGCCGACGAACCTGTAACTCTGGTTTTTTCATGGTGGGGCAACCCCTTGCGTCATGAAATAACCAACGCCGCGCTAGATTTATTTGAAAGAGATAATCCACATGTCACTATAGAGCGCCATAGCGTTGGCTGGGGCGATTACTGGTCTATGCTTGCAACAATGGCCGCGGGCGGAAACTTGCCTGATGTTATTCAAATAGACTGGGCTTTTGTTGAACAATACGTAGCTAACAACCTTTTGGCAGATTTAACGCCATTTGTTGAAAGCGGAATTCTTGATCTATCGGAAGTTGACCCCGGTCTTGTTGACCTAGGCCGCGTAGACGACGGTCTGTACACCGTATCTATAGGGCTTAACGCCTACTGTATGGTTTACAATGTAGATTTGTTAGATTCCCTTGGCATACAAATTGACTATAACATGACCCTTGACGAATTTATTGCTATTTCTCGTGACGTTTATGCCAGAAGCGGCTACCGTACAAGATTTATTGGCGATAGATCAATCGAGTTTATGAGCCTTGCGGACGGTTTTATGATTTACACGCCTGAGGCTATGGCAAACGGTTTTGATTCTTTCTACCGTTATTTTAGCATAATAGCCACCGGTATAGAAGAAGGCTGGATGATTGGGCCGGAAGAACTGGCAGGTCGTACAGGCACAGAAGAAGAGCCGATTATCTTCGGTAGCGAGCCTGGCCTTAGAACCTGGAACCATAACTTCTTCACTAATATGTTTGCCTCCCTACAAGACGTAGCGCCGGATCACATCACATTAAGAATGACAACATTCCCAACAGATAACCCACGTGCTTCTAATATAGTAAGGTCTGGCCAAGCTTTGGCTGTTACTACACATTCTAACCATCCGGAAATTTCTGCAAGCATTCTGGATATGTTCACTAACTCAGTAGAGGCTAATATCCTTCTTATTGCTGAGCGCGGTATTATTATTAACCCGAGGGTATCCGAAGCTATCTTCCCTTATGTTCACGAAGCTACTGTTGTTGCAGATAACTTCCTTAATACCAGATTGCTTCCTTACACCAGCCCTGTAAACCTGTCTAATCCGGAAGGCGCAAGCATGGTTGTAAACCACGTTATTCTGCTGGGCGAAATGGTAGCCTACGGCCAAATGACTCCGGAAGAAGCCGCAAGAGATTTAATGACCTTCGGTACCACTGCACTGGGAGGATGATTAATCCATGTTGCAAAATATAAAAATATCATCCCTGCGAGATTATCTTCGCAGGGATGATGTTGCGGCTTTTATATGCGCATTACCGTTCCTTATAGGTTTTTTAACCTTCTTAGTTGTACCTATGATGATGTCTTTGTACTATTCTTTTACTCATTTTAATATTCTGTCGCCACCCAGATGGGCCGGTACTGCCAACTTTGAAAGAATGCTGACCGATGCCCGGCTTTGGCGCTCCTTAAGGGCTACCTTTTATTTTGCCCTAACCTCTGTGCCGCTTAGGCTGGTTTTTGCCTTGGGTATAGCTATGCTTTTACTGAAAACCTCAAAGTTTATTGGCATTTATAGGGCTATGTACTATCTGCCCTCTATGTTGGGCGGCTCTATAGCTGTTTCTATTCTTTGGGGGCGTATGTTTGCTATTGACGGTACAGTCAATAATATTTTAGATATTTTTGGCTTAAATACCTCTTTCCCTTGGCTTGGCCGCACTAATACCGCTATCTGGACTCTTATTATTTTAGCGGTGTGGCAGTTTGGTTCTTCTATGCTTATCTTTTTGGCTTCGCTTAAACAGATTCCTGAAACCCTTTACGAAGCCGCATCTATTGACGGCGCTAAAAAAACTTATCAGTTTATCCGCATAACTCTACCACTTATTACACCTACAATTTTCTTTAACCTTGTTATGCAAACGATCAACGGCTTTTTAACCTTTACGCCGGCCTTTATTATAACCGCGGGCGGGCCGCTTGATTCCACTATGTTCTATGCGCTCTATATGTATATGATGACCTTTGAATTTAACCAGGCGGGCTACGGCGCGGCTATGGCGTGGGTTATGCTGGCTATTATTGCCGCTATTACCTTCATCTTATTCCAAACCAGACGCTTTTGGGTCTATGACGGGGGGTATAGTTAATGGCTTCTATTGCTGTAAGCAGAGTAAATACGCAAAGGCGTAAAAAGCTGAAAATTTCCTTTATCGTCGGGCAAGTTATCGTTTTTATCATCGGCGTAATTATGATTTATCCCCTCATATGGATGTTTATGAGTTCCTTTAAGGAAAGCCATACTATATTCCATACCGTCAACGAGCTTATCCCCCGTTATTGGGTTTTGGATAACTATATCAATGGCTGGCGCGGTATTTCTAACATTACTTTTGGTAGATTTTTTTCTAACTCGGCCTTTTTGGCTGTAACCGGCACTGTTGGCGCGGTTATGTCATCGGCTTTGGTAGGCTATAGCTTTTCCAGAGGGCAGTTTCGTCTACGTAAACCCCTCTTTATAGCCATGCTTAGTACCTTGATGCTACCGGGGCAGGTTTTAATGATTCCGCAATATCTTTGGTTTAATATGCTGGGCTGGGTTGGCTCTTATATGCCGCTTATTGTCCCCGCTTTCTTTGCTACTTCCGGCTTTTTTGTATACCTTATAACCAACTTTATAAGCGGAATACCTAAAGAGCTTGATGAAGCCGCTAAAATTGACGGCTGTTCCTTCTATGGCATATTTTACAGGGTTATTCTGCCTTTGACGGTTCCCGCTATTATTACTGCGGGCTTGTTCTCCTTCATTTGGCGCTGGGACGACTTCCTTGGGCCGCTTCTGTATGTTCACAGGCTCTCTATGTTCCCGGCAAGTTTGGCCTTGCGTATGTTCTCAGACCCCACTGCCGCTACTGACTGGGGCGCTGTTTTTGCCATGTCTACCATTTCCTTGTTGCCTGCTATTTGTATCTTCATCTTCTTCCAAAAATATTTGGTTGAAGGTATTAGTACTTCGGGCTTAAAGGGATAAGAGGAGGTTTAATATGGACTTTTTATTCAGCGGTTTCGCAGACGAAGCCGGTACCACTATCGAAGAACAAATGGATGTTCTTGAAAAAAATGGCTTTAAATATATCGAAATGCGCGGTGTAGACGGCAAGCACATTCTTGAATGGGACGATGCCGCCCTTGCCGTAATTAAAGAGAAGATGGATAAGCGCGGCTTTGCCCTATCTGCCGTTGCTTCGCCGGTTGGGAAAAGTAAAATTACCGAGCCCTTTGAGGCTGATCTTGCCCGTTTTAAGAGGGCGGTTTATTGCGCTAAATTTTTTGGCTGTAAGCATATCCGCGCTTTTAGCTTCTTTACGCCGGAGGAAGGCGACCGTGAAGCCTACTGGGGTGAAGCGGTACGCCGCGTGAAGGAAATGGTTTCGCTGGCAGAAGATAATGGCGTGGTATTTGCCTTAGAAAACGAATCCGGCATATTTACAGATACGCTGGAACCTTGTGTTAAAATATTTGAAGAGATTAAATCTCCGGCTTTGCGTTTGGCTTTTGACCCGGGGAATTTTGTCCGCAACGGTGTTAAACCTTATCCGGAGGCTTATAATGCGCTTAAGGATAAGATAGACTATTTTCACGTTAAGGACGCGGCCGGCGATCAATTTGTTCCTTCCGGCGAGGGGGAATCTAACATGGTGGCCTTGCTGAAAGCGGCCTATGATTCAGGTTTTAAGAGCTTTTTATCTATAGAGCCGCATCTTGGCTATCTAAATGACCTCAGCAAGGCACAGCAGTTTACTACTGCCTGCAACGCGCTTAAGAAAACTCTTAACGAGGGATTAGGCACAAATCTGGCTTTAACAGATTTAAATTCAGTTTAAAAAGGGGATTATTTTATGCAAAAGAAAGTACGGCTTGGCGTTGTTGGTATTGGCGGCATGGGCAACGCCCATCTGCGTTACATTAAGGGTTCTGCTTTGGCGGGTCAGGGCGAAAGCCAGATGCTGGGGCACAATATAGCGGCGGCCGACCTACCACAGGCAGAGCTTGTGGCGGTTTGCGATATTGTAAAGGAACGGGCAGATTTAGCGGGTAAAACTTACGGTTGTGCGGCTTATTACGACCATCAAGAAATGTTAAAAAACGAGGATCTGGACGCTTGTTTGATCTCTACCCCGCATTTTGAGCATGTTGGCATTACGCTAGATTCCTTTTTTGAAAAGGGTGTGCATGTGCTTTGCGAAAAGCCTATAACTGTACATGTAAACGGCGCTAAGAAGATGATAGCCGCTTACGAGGCCGCTAAAGCTAAAAATCCTAAGCTGGTGTTTGGCGTTATGTTTAATGAGCGAACATGGCCTCATTATAAGAAGATTAGGGATATTTTACAGGGTGGCGAGCTAGGAAAGCTAACACGCGCTACTTGGATAAACACTGCGTGGTTCCGTTCCCAGGCTTATTATGACAGCGGCGGCTGGCGTGCTACCTGGGAAGGCGAAGGCGGCGGAATTTTAACTAATCAGTGCCCGCATAATTTGGATATGTATAACTGGCTGTTTGGCCTACCAGAGAGTGTGCATGGTTTTGCGCACATAGGTAAGTATCATAAAATTGAGGTAGAGGACGAAGTTACCGCTTATATGGAACATGCTAATGGCATGATAGGCCATTTTATTGTAACTACCGCGGAATGCCCAGGTACTAACCGTCTTGAGATTGCCGGTGAGTATGGCACACTGGTTTATGAGAAGGAGAAGTTGATATTATATCGTAATCGTAGCTCTATGCTGGATTATTTGAAGAATACAACAGAACGCTTTGCCCCGGTGGAAAACTGGGAGACGCATATTCCTATCAATTATGACCAGCCTCAAAATCATAAGCTGGTGACTGAGAAGTTTTTGAATTCTATATTGAGTGGCAAAGAAGATTTGATTGCGCATGGTACCGAAGGGCTTAATCAGGTTATGCTGGCCAATGCTATTATGCTTTCATCTTTTGAGGAACGTACTGTTAAGTTGCCTATGGATGGGGATGCATTTGAAGCTAAGTTGCAACAGTTGATTGCGGAGTCTAAGGCTCGGAAGGCTTAGTGGTAAAACCCGAAGGGGGCTGTCTCGTTAAGGGGCAGCCCCTTAGAGCATCCATGGAGTTTCTAAATGCATTGCAACAGCAATTAATGGGCTACTTATTGCTTTGTAGCAACCAAGCGGATAAAGCCAATATACTCCCCTTTGTCGATTTTTATATATTCAATTTCGTGAGGATTCCTGTTTGTGCCTACGGTCAAACACGCTTCCTCCCAGCGTTGCCATAGTGCGCAGCCGTCTTTAAGCGTGTCGGCTACATTGATGCTGGCAAGTCCTGTTTTCTCCCAAAGGTTCCTCCACCATACCAGGGTTTCCCAAGTCCATAATTCGTCATCCAAAAATGCTTTGATGTGGTCGGGGGCACCGTTTGAAGCCTCCTTCATATAGCCTGGTATCACCATGCCGATTTTACCGCCGGGGCGAAGAAATTGTAGGAGATTTTCAAAGACGCCTTCCTCTTTGCCATAATAAAAATAAGAATCGACGCAGATGATAGCGTCAAAAAAATCTTTTGCAAAGGGCAATTTACGGGCATCGGCTTTTATAGGAGTTACTAAATGCTCAACACCGTATTTTTTAGCGTTATCCCAGCGCATTTCTGGGGAAGTCCAGCCTTCCCATTCGTCAAAATCAGCGGCGTAAACCTGCACAGCAAACTCCCGCGCAAGGAATACACTAGTTATTCCCTTGCCGCTCCCAAGGTCAAGCACCCGCATACCGGGCTTTAGATCAAAGGGCTCTGCCAAAAACTCCGTAAGCCACAAGGGATTAGGCCCCATTTCATTATTAAAAATCCACATAGGGTCATAGGCGTTCGAGCGCGGGAATACATCGCTGTGCAGTATATTTTGATTGCTCATTTTTTCCTCCTTAATCCGAGCCAAATACGAAGAAGGGCTGATCCGCAAACCAGCCCCTTTCTTATAATCCTATTTATTACCCGGCTTAGCAGACACATCTATCTGCATATTACCTATATTCTCGCGCATAGTCGTATCGGCTCTTTTGTTCTGCATGTTCAAATAGTCCATGTATCCCATGTTACCACTACGCAATGCCTCTGATAAAGCCATCGGAACCTCGGCTTCGGCACCTACTACCTTGGCTTTCATTTCTTCTACCTTGGCGCGCATTTCTTGCTCGTGGGCTACGGCCAAAGCGCGGCGTTCTTCCGCTTTTGCTTGGGCTATCTTTAGGTCGGCGTCGGCTTGTTCTATCTGCAAGTGAGCGCCTATGTTACGGCCTACGCTTACATCAGCTATATCTATAGATAAAATTTCAAAAGCTGTTCCTACGTCCAAGCCCTTTTCCAAAACCTTTTTGGAAATAAGATCAGGGCTTTCTAGTACGGCAAAGTGCGTTTCGGAAGAGCCTACTGTGGTGACTATACCCTCGCCTACACGAGCCACGATGGTATCTTCACCGGCGCCGCCTACCAGCCTTTGAATATTTGTGCGGACTGTTATCTTCGCCTTGGCTATAACCTCTATGCCGTTTATGGCCATTGCCGAAATTTCCGGCGTTTGTATTACCTTCGGAGTAACGCTCATGCTTACAGCCTCAAAGACATCGCGGCCTGCTAGGTCTATTGCCGCGGCTCTTTCAAAGGGAAGCTCAAGATTAGCGCGGTGCGCGGCTATCATGGCATCCACTACCGCGTTTACGCGTCCCCCAGATAGATAATGAGCTTCTAATTGATTAATTGGTATCGGAATATTGGCCTTGCTTATCTTGATTAGCGGCCCTACTATCGAGTGCGGGCGCACACGGCGCAGTCTCATTCCTATAAGCGAAAAGATGCTGACCTTAACACCGGCAGATATTGCGGAAATCCACAGCCCAACCGGAACAAACCTGAAAAATATCATCAGGATGAAAAATACAGCCAGCGCAACCATTATCATTACGGTATTGCCCAGGTTAAATAGATACATTGATATACCCCTCCTTAGTTTCCGTCTATCGGACGCACTACTATCCTGCCTCCGTCTATTTCAGTGACACTTACCTTCATTCCCTTGCCAATCATGGGCCCGTAGGACATTACTTCTACGCGGGCGCCGTTGAAATCTGCCTCGCCATGCGGACGCAACGCTGTTACGGTCTTACCTTCCCGGCCTACAAGATAGGCTGTATCCTGAGTGGCGGGCTTGTCTAGGTTCTCGCTTAAAATTAGCTTGCCTTTAAGCTGTTTCCGTCTCATAAAACGGTACATGTGGATAAGAAATCCTGTGATAATCACACCCTGGCCAGCCACTATCAACCAGCCGTTTGGCACAAACATTACAGCCAATACAGCAGATACTATTAGTGCGCCTAGCCCTATAAGTGCAAATAGTTCCATGCCGGGCAACCACATTTCTAGTAATAAAAATATGATGCCCAGTATCAATAAAGCAATGCATAACTGGATCATACTATCCTCCCCTTCTCAACGAATTGTCTACGATAGGATAATAGCATTATACTCTGCAATTGTGTCGGTATTTCCTTTAACGTGCATATACGAACGTTAAGGGCTAAAAGCGCTCCCACATATACAGTTTCTTTTTGGGGAACAGCAGTGCCAGGGCTTCTTGTTTGCTGTGAATGGTGGTGTCTCGGCGGTACTCTGCTGTGTCTGGGCTGGCGTAGCCTGTCACCATTTGAGCCATGGCCTCTATACTTGTTAGCATGTCCGGCTCTTGCTTTGCGTTGCGCTCTACTGACAGCTTGCCATTTTCCCAGAAAATAGCGTACTTGCCGCTGTTCTCCGGTAGGGATTTATCCGTTACGTCTATAACTACACTGCCACTGCCGAAGGCCGGCGGGCGTAGCAATTTAAGCACGGCTGGCAGATCTACAATGCGCGTCATTACCGGCTGGGGATTGGTGAATGTTACGTCCCGCGCTTCCGGAATTAGCGATTGCAAATCAAGCTCCATCGGTACGCACCAATGCATACTATTATACTGAGGCCGCAAACCCCCGATAAAACCTAGCATATCATACAGGCCTTCTTTGGTAGCCCAGGCCAGCTCGTTAATATGGAAACTGCCAAGTGTCTCTACCCTCATACGCAAATATGAGTCTGGTTTTTGCTGTTTATCGTAGTGAATATAGCTGTAGCGCTTGTTTATGTATGGGTCTTTTTCGTCTTTTATTATCTTCTCCCAGCTTGCATTGTCCCTGTCTATGGCGTAGTTGCGGCTTTTTTGGAATTCCTTGTATATAGTCTGCATATCTGCTGTACTATCGCCCTTTTTCCAAAAGCGGACAGAATCTTGCGGGAATGGGAAGTTTTGGCTAAACGGCTCTATGCCAATTTCGACATTCGGATGCCGGTAAGCGATTTCATAGCCAAACTTTCTGTAATAAGCACAGGAAAATGGGTATAGTACCGAGAAAATTTGCCCCCTTTCCTTCATGATTCGCAGACATTCTGTAAAAACCTTGCCCATAACGCCGCCTGCCCTGGCCTCCGGCGCGGTCACTACCGACTGTATGCCGCCCATTTTCACGGAATGCCCGTCAAATTGCATACTGTACGGTATTATGTGTAGCCCGGCTATTATATTGCCTTTTTCGTCAAAGCCGCCCAGCTTATTTTCGTAGCCTTCGCTATGCTTTTCTGGTTCTTTTAGCTTGCTTTCGTAGTCGTCGTCCGGGGACATGGCGAAGCAAACACTGCTTAGTAGGCCGTATTGTAGGTTTTCTTCGGGTTTTAAAATTCTGATCTCCATAGCGTACCCTCTCCTTTTGTGCTATTATACCACAATGTGAGGTGAATTATGGCTATCATTAACGATGTATCATTAGGCTTTGAACGCGAGCCGCTTATTGCGCCGCTTGGTTTTAAGGGTGGCTATGTGAATAATCTTTGGCAAATAGCCGTGCTTATAAAGGACGATTTAGGCCGCGAAGGTCTGGGGCTTGGCTTGCAGAGCGTTTTGTGGTCTGATAGCTCGGTTTTTACCGCTTTTACGACCACCGGCGGCAACAGCGCCATGCTGATGATTACGGAATACGCTTTGAAACTTCTTCGTGGTCAGCTACTTCGTAATCCCATAGAAATGTTGCTTGATATATTGCCTGATGTTCACGAATACGGCAAGCAAGTGACCGGCTTTGCCAATATGAAAATGACCTTTACCTTAAACGCTTTAGTAGCTGTAGATATGGCACTTTGGCGCTTATATTGCAATAGTTTTGACGAAATACTGCCAAATAGCGAGCGGCAAAACAAACTGGCGTCTATCCCGACTATCGCATACGGCTTAAGCGGCGATCAAATAAAGCAACTGGCCGACGACGGGATGTTCTTTATGAAAATAAAAATCGGCAATAATCCCGAATGGGATATGGAGCGTATTAGCCAAATACATGATATTTTCCGCGACCGCTCCACAGAATATACAGATAACGGGAAAATTCCCTATTACATAGACGCCAACTGCCGCTACAATAGCAAAGAGAGTTTATTACGCCTAATAGACCACGCCGACAAAATAGGCGCGTTACAGCAGATTGTTCTGTTTGAAGAGCCCTTTCCGGAAGAGTTAGAGATTGATGTATCTGACATTCCTCTGCGGCTGGTGGCTGACGAAAGCGCTCATAGTGTTGAGGATTGCAAGCGCCTTATTGATATGGGTTATAGTAGTTTTGCCTTAAAGCCAATTGCCAAAACCCTAAGCATGAGCCTTCTTGTGCTGGAAAAGGCTTACGCGGCGGGGCTTCACTGCTTCTGTGCAGACCTAACGGTGAATCCGCTTATGGTGGATTGGAATAAGAATCTGGCGGCGCGTTTGGGGCTTTTAAGCGGTGTGAAGGTAGGCTTTATTGAGACTAACGGCCATCAGAATTACAAAAACTGGGAACGCATGGTATTACAGCACCCCGCAAACAAGGCCTCTTGGATACGAGAAAATAACGGCTTATTTGAATTAAATGACGATTTTTACCAAGAAAGCGGCGGTATTTTTCAAGAAGCGCCTCATTATCGTGAGTTAGCTCTTAGTTAAGCCAATTTTCTAGATTTTCTTTGACAAAATCATCGTCGTTTAAGTGTGGATACATTGCGTATACACGGTCAATTTCTGCGCTTTGGCCGGGTGATAGGGTTTCTTGGGGGTTTAGGCACCATATGCCCTCTAGTAAGCCTTGTCTGCGTAGAACTTCATGCACCCCCGCTATGCATCCTTTGAAGTTGTTGGCAACATCAAAAAAAGCTCCGTTACAGTCAGTCACTTGCTGGGCAAGAGTTAAGGTTTCGGCTGATACTTCTAAATTTTGAAGCTGTTGTACCGCTGTTTTTACCCATACAGCCCAGTGACCTAAAAGCCCGCCTACAAAGCCTTTTTCGTAAACTTTACCATCGTGGATAAAACTGTATTTGGTCAGTAGATCTAATATAATATTGTCATCGTTGCCGGTATATAGCGATATTTCGTCCGCACGCGGGGAAAGCGCCGTCGCACGCACTACATCAAGAGTTTGGTAGCGGTCAAAGGGCGCGGATTTTATGCCGATAACACCGGGTGTCGCGCATATCTTTTGCCAGTATTCGTAGGAAAAGCGTCTGCCGCCCACGGCAGTTTGTAGATAAAAAGCCACAACCGGCAGTATTTTAGAGACTTTTCGTGTACGCTCGATTAAATCTTCCTCGCTATAGCTTGCCAGACCGCCTGGACTAAGTAGTACTGCGTCATAGCCTAATTTTTCGGCTGTTTGTGCCTCGGCTGTAGCCTCGCCACATACGCCCGCGATGCACATTACTGTTCTCCCTCTTTTAGAACAAAAAGCCTCTACCTCTTCCATAACCAAAGATAGAAGAGGTTCAAACAGGCCAACTTCCCGTATTTCAAATTGTGTTGTATGTACCGCCACGGCCAAGCCTCCGGCACCGGCGGCTAAATAATAGCGTATGATCGCACGTTGCCTGCGCTGATCCCACTTACGTGAGGCGTCTAGCGCCAAGGGAACAGCCGGAATCACTAGGCCTTTTTCAAAATTCTTCATTAATACTTCCCCTCCCGCTCTTCAAAATGCGTTGGCTTTCCTAGGGAAGCGCCGCCGCTTAACAACCACTGCGCTTGCCATTGGATAAGCGTGTCCAGGCTAACGGAAGGGTAGCCGAATTCCGCAAAAGATTTACCGGCGTTGTTTAGCAAGGCGTCAGGCTGTTCTTGGCCATTGAAGGAAACTTCTTTGTTTAGCAATAGTGCTAATTTTTCCGCTGTGGCCTTTACGGAGGCTGTTTCGGGCCCAGTGACGTTGTAAACCGCCGGCGGCGAAGAACATCGCAAAAGCCCGCGCAAAGCTATTTCGTTGGCGTCCCTTTGCCATATGCAATTAAAAGAGGTGGGCGCAAGGGATACGGGCTTTGCTTGCAAAATAGTATTCGCTATATCGTGTAGCACGCCGTAGCGTAAATCCACGGCGTAGTTTAGCCTAAGAATAAAGCATTCAAGCCCCATTTCCTGAGAATAATAGTCAAAGGCGCGTTCCCGGCTCAGACATGACATTGCGTATTCCCCTACCGGAGCCGGGACAGAGGCCTCTGTAGACCCGGCCTGTAGAACAGAGCTAAGCGGATAAATATTGCCGGACGAGAATACTACCACACGGCTGTTTATATATCGCTCAGCCACTTTTGCGGGGACAATGCTATTCATAGCCCAGGTCATATGCTCAGCGCCGTGCGTGCCGAATTTTTTGCCCGCCATAAAGATGACGTTTTTAGCATCTGGCAAGGAATTAACTTCTGATAGCAGATCAAGACTGATGCATTCTACTCCGTTCGCTTCCAAATACTCGCGGCTGGGCTTATCGCTAAAACGCGATACCGCCTTTACTTTTATTTTTAAACCGACTTGCCTTATAGCCCGGCTCGCTAAAACACAGAGAGACGGCCCCATTTTGCCCCCAGCGCCGATTACGAGAATATCCTCATTTAGTCGCTTTATATCGGCTATAAGGGTCTCGCTGGGCTGGGTCAGCAGATCGTTAAGTCTTTCTTGGCTCCACATAAAATTAACCCCCTTTGGGATATGCTACCACCTGGGGGCTTGTATTACAAGTTATGAGATGTACTTCTTCATGTTTTTAAGCGCGTTTTTTTCTAGCCGGGATACTTGGGCTTGGCTGATTCCTATTTCATCAGCCACCTCCATCTGCGTTTTCCCTTCAAAAAAGCGCAAATTCAAAATAAGCTTCTCCCTGTCGTTAAGCCGCTTAAGCGCTTCCGACAGCGATAAATTTTCAAGCCATTTAATATCAGTATTCTTATCGTCACTCACTTGATCCATCACAAAAATGGCATCGGCGCCATCGTGATATACAGGCTCAAAAAGTGATATAGGGTCTTGAATAGCATCTAGCGCAAAGATTATATCCTCCTTTGGCATTTCAAGCTCTTTGGCGATCTCTTCGATTGTTGGTTCCTTGGAATTTTTAGCGATTAGCCGTTCTTTTATTTGTAGAGCCTTATACGCCGTATCGCGTAAGGAGCGGCTTACTCTTATTGAGTTATTGTCGCGTAAATAGCGACGTATTTCGCCGATTATCATTGGAATAGATGTCATTAGGTGAGAATATGTATATAGTCCACTATAGCACGATTTTACAGGCTATGTTGACAGAATTTTTTGCACAAGTGAATCCGACATGTACATACCAAGATTCCTTAATTGTGCGATGTCACATGCTAAATCCACAATTAACCCAAGTCTTTTGGCCCTTTGCAAAATTCCTAGTGTGCCAATTACACTAAGCCCAATATTCATCGCGTATTTTCTTCCGTCAAGGTCATCCAAGACAGCGAAATCGGCCTTGATTTCCTGAACACCAACGATGACTTCAACTTCGCCATCATGCAGTTTCCCCAACAGGCTTTGGACAGCCACGCGATTTTCAATATTCAGCGTAGTGAAAACCACCTCGCTTATGTCCAAGCCGGATATTTCACCAAGCACAGCACTAGGAACGACGATTTTGCCAAAGATGTCATTGAGCAGATTTAGCCGTCCTATTTTTGCCAAGTTTATAAGGGGGCTGGCATTTACCACCGCTGTCTTTGTTACCATGTTGCATTCACAAATTCTTGGTCCTGCTCATACATTTCATCTGTGTACACAAGGGCAGGTATGCCAAGAAATTTTAATATACCCATGAACTCAATAAGGCTATAACCAGCCAATTCGGCAGCCCTTGCAAGACTTACTTCTTTTGATGCAAACAG
>Ga0209755_10001249_pt1 | contig 40814 bp, 35 predicted proteins | sample TergutCo191P1_FD_187301 | JGI IMG/M metagenome (GOLD analysis project Ga0209755, IMG submission 187301) | Cornitermes sp. P1 segment gut microbial communities from Petit-Saut dam, French Guiana - Co191P1 (SPAdes) (version 2) | ecosystem: Host-associated > Arthropoda: Insects > Digestive system... | reverse complement strand
AGAACATAGTTGTTTATAAAAATTGCGCCGATAAGTATAAAAAACATTTCTTTCATTTTTTTATCCTCTTTTTATTATTAAGGCGCAGCAGCTGGAAGTGCTTGCGGATCATTATAATTACACCTAACGTAAAGAAAGCGCCTGCCGGCATAACCATTATAAGCACGTGCGAATTTTCATCGTGTAAAAGTTCAATTCCAAAAACAGATCCGGCGCCTAAAAATTCCCTGATTACGCCGACAACAAACAAACCTAAAGTAAAACCAAGCCCCATACTTATAGCGTCAACTATAGACGGAAAAATTTTATTCTTGAACGCGAATGATTCAAGACGCGCGAAAAGGATGCAATTAACAACGATAAGAGGTATATAAATACCAAGCGCTGCGGTTAAATCAGGAGGCGCGTACGCGGCAAGCAGAAGCTCCAAAACGGTGACGAAACCGGCGACAATAACAACGGCGGTCGCTATGCGTATCTCGTTTGGAATAATTTTTCTAAAAAGAGAAATCGCCGCGCTTGCGCAAATCATTACCGCAGTTGTGGCAAGCCCCATGGTAAGCGCGTTTACAGCGGAGGTAGTAACCGCGAGAAGCGGACAAAGCGCGAGTACCTGCACAAATATCGGATTTTTCCGAATGATACCGTCTTTTATTAGATCAAAATATTTCACTCTTCCATCTCTCCTTTATGGATCCGCTGAAGATACCACTCTATTGCTTCGTTTACAGCGCCGGTAATTGCTCTCGTGGTAATTGTCGAACTTGTAATCGCCTGAATGTCATGTTCGCCGGGAGAACTTCTGACAACTCCGAGAGGCGTTAAATCTCTGTGGTTATATTGACGGTAAAAATTTTCCTTAACGGCATTTGCGCCTAACCCCGGAGTTTCTGTATGGCTAAGCACTCTCATTCCTGTGATAGTATGATCCGACATGGATATTCCCACAATAAGATTTATCTTGCCGCTGTAACCTTCGGGAGATAATTGCACAACGTAGCCGATTAAAACTTTTTCATCCAAAGCATCCGAGCTGTAATGAGCTTCATACACGGCTGTAATGCTGCCTGTTTTATCAGCATCAATTTCCTTGAACTCCGCAGCCCGGGGCATAATCACTCTCATCGCGGCTTCCTGCGTTTTATTTTTTTGTTTTTCTATCGGTTCAAGCGTATATGTAAAAACAAAGCTTAAAAGAGCGACAACGAGCGCCGCGGTAATAAAAAGAGTCGCGGCAGGTTTTAATATATACTTCACGCGCGCCTCCTAATTTTTTTTCCGTAAACGCGCGGTCTTATGTATTTGTCTATCAGCGGCACAAAAAGATTCATAATGATGATGGAAAAACATACGCCTTCAGGGTATCCGCCGAAAAATCTTATAAACACCGTTATAAGACCGCACCCGATTCCCATAACAACCTTGCCTCCCGGAGTAATCGGGCTTGTCGCGTAATCTGTAGCCATGAAAAACGCGCCCATTATCAAACCGCCGTTTAACATTTCAAATAAAATATTCTGACCGTTAAATAGACCTGTCCGCCCGAAAATAAACGCGAAGACAGCAAAACTTCCCATATAAAAAACCGGTATGCGCCAGTTAATTATTTTTCTTACAAGCAGGTACACTCCGCCGATTAGAAGAGCAACCGCGCTTGTTTCCCCCAGAGAGCCGCCGACTTTCCCGAAAAGAAGCGCCATGTAATCCGAAGCCTGCGGCTCAAAACCCGGATTTTGTTTAATCATCGCAAGATATGTGGCGCTTGTGATTGAATCCGGCGCGAATGTCCAGCTTGTCATATACACTGGGAAGGAGGCGAGAAGAAAAGCCCGCGCCGCAAGAGCTGGGTTTAAAAAGTTTGATCCAAGTCCGCCGAAGAGCTGTTTGACTACGATAATCGCGAAAAAACTTCCGACAGCGGGCAGCCAGAGCGGGACATCCGGCGGAAGATTGAAGGCAAGCAAAACGCCCGTAATGGCTGCGCTGAAATCATTCACAGTTACAGGCTTGTTCATTACTCTCTGAAAAAGATATTCCGCGAAAAGCGCGGCAATTACCGCAATCGCGGTTGTATAAAAAGCTTTTATCCCGTAATGATACAAAGCGAAACAAAAAGCGGGAACCAGCGCTATAAGAACGTCGCGCATACGCGCTTCGATTGTATCTGTCCCGTACATGTGAGGCGGAGAAGAAACTGTCATTATCTGATTTATTACTATTTTCACCTAACTGCTGCCGTCCTTAACCTTTATTTTTGAGCTTCGCGAGCTCCACTCTTCTGATTGTTCTAATCGCCTGAGACAAACGGCGCTTTGCGGGGCAAATGTAAGAACAGCTTCCGCATTCAATGCAATCAAGTCCGTTGTGTTTTATAAACGCTTCGCCGTCTTCCTTTAAAATATCCGCGTTTAATTCTGTCGGTATAAGTCCCGACGGGCAGCGTTCAACGCACTTGCCGCAGCGGATACAGTTTCTTTCAGGCGGAATATACGCCTCATCTTCGGTAAGAAAAATTACGCCCTCTGTCGTTTTAACAATCGGGACATCCGTGTCAAAAATGGCTGTTCCCATCATCGGACCGCCTACGACAATTTTCGCGGGATTATATTTAAACCCTCCCGCCATCTCTACCAAATCGCTCAGCAATGTGCCGATACGCGCTTTGTAATTTCCCGGATTTCTGATCGCGCCGCCTGTCAGCGTAACAACTTTTCGCATAAGCGGTCTGCCCCGGAAAATCGCGCGGTGAATCGCGATTACTGTGTCAACATTATGAACAAGACACCCAACGTCTATCGGGATGCCGCCTGACGGCACTTCTCTTGCCGTAATGGCGTTAACAAGCTGTTTCTCACAGCCCTGCGGATACTTCGTTCTTACAACGGCTACTTTTATATCCTGAATGTTTGCGCAGAATTCTTTTAAATGCTCGATGGCTTCGGGTTTGTTATCTTCTATCGCGATAATTCCCCGCGCAGTTCCGATTATTCTTAGAATGATTCTTAATCCTTTAATGATGCGCTTGGATTCTTCGATCATAATTCTGTTGTCGGTTGTAAGGTACGGCTCGCACTCGCAACCGTTGACAATAACGGTATCAATTTTTTTATCAGGCGGCGGCGAAAGTTTTACATGAGTCGGAAATCCCGCTCCGCCGAGTCCGACAATCCCGGCTTCGTGTATTATTTTTAATATTTCTTCTCTGGAAAGATCATCGCTGTCGTCGCGCGGTTTGATACATTCATGTTCTTTAAACTCTCCGTCGTTTTCGATAATGACCGAATTTACAATCGTTCCCATTATCGTTAAGTGCGGACGAATATCTTTTACAACACCCGACACGCTTGAATGCACAGGCGCGCTGATAAGCGAATCGCTATCGCCGATTTTTTCTCCCAGTAAAACCTTCTGCTCTTTTTCTACAAGCGGATTGCACACAGCGCCCATGTGCATTAAAAGCGGATAAACCATTTTGCATCCGGCGGGAGGAAGCAGGGTATTGATAGGAGCATTTTCCGTAAACTGCTTTTGTTCATTCGGGTAAATACCGCGCTTAAATGTGAAGACAATAGCTTTTTTTCGTCCGGCGCTCATATGCACTTCACCTCACTCACTCACATCCAGGGTTTCGCGTAAAAGAATTTTTTTGTATGCCATATTTTTCTTCCTTCGAACTCGCCGCAGGAGGAAAAAATATCCTGTAATACAACCGGAACAGAAACATCGGGAAGAGCTCCGGTAATCGTTAACCGCCCGGGCTCGGCTTTCCTTGCTCCAAGATGGAAAATTGAATTAACAGCGTCGCAGACGACAGTGCCTGTTTTTCCGGGCGGATTATAGTTGATCATGCCGTAATGAAGAGCAAAAATAAAATTCGCGGGGACGGAAAGACCGAATGATTCCATAACAATCTGCGGAGCGGCAAGAACTAAACTGATACAGGCGCCGATAACAGACGATACGCAATGCACTTTTGGAGGCAGAAGGAAAAGGCAATCTTTTCCGGCATCCATCCAAAGCAGCGCTTCGCCTTCTTGAAAATTATTAATAAGAATGGAATGAAATTTTTTATAGACATGGGCGAGCTTTTTCTCCTGAAGGCGGGTATCAAGAGCGGTCTTCCCCTGAAGCGAGCAGTAAAGAAGATAAAACGGCATTGCCTTTCCGGACTGCATTTTTTTCCATCCGGGAAAGGAGCTTGCGGCGGGAAGTTTAATTCCCGATCTAATAAATCCGTCTGCCGGCTCAGCCGGGATTAACGCATCCTGCGCGCTGTGGACGCGCATTAACGCTTTTCGCCAGGCGGAAACAGCCGCGATGCGTTTCGCGTCGATTTTTTTTGCGTCTTTAAAATAACCCTGCCCCAGATAATCATTCGCGCCCTCAATAATCAGCAAAGCCGGATCTTTTAGGATTCCTTTCGGATCGATTATTCCCCAGGGCGTATCATTGCATATTTTTTTAATCAGCGTCAATGTTTTTTTTATATCGTCATCGGAAAGTCCCGAGATATCAATATACGAAATATCAGAAGAAGAAGGCAAATGTTTGGAAAGCGGCCATGTCGCAAACACAGCGTCTTTTGGAAATACAGTTTGAAGAGCGGCGCTTTTTTTTGTAAAAATATATACCATATCTTCTCCGTTACTGCCTTGCCTGAAACCTTCGCTCTAAACTTACCTGATACACCCTGAATTTTTCCGTTAATTTGGGAACCACTTTCGGTTCGCTGAAAATATTTAACATAGCCTGATCCTGCGCCATCGCGAGGCTTTCTGAAATTACAAGAGAATTTGGAAACGCGGCTTTTGACTCAAGCATTTTTGCTTTTCTGATAATATCGGATTTAAAACATTCAGTCTCATCATCCGAATAAACAAAATTGCCAGAATGAACCGCGATACGCAGCTTTAAAGGCGCGTTCAAAGGATTTTTCAATTTATTAAACATATACATTCTATTAATAATTTCCATTCCGGCGAAAATCGCAAGGCGGCTGTATTCACCTAACATGAAAACGCCCAAAGTGCCGTCCCCTTCCCAGCTCCATAACCGCCCCAGTCTGTCCACGACAGCGCCTTCTACAATATCGCGGAATTCACCGTAAGTTTTGTCTATTAACTGCTTTGAATTTTCTTTAACAAGTTTTGTATTATCCACTACATCGAGCCGCAAAACAGCCATTTGCCTCTCGTCGCCTTCGTTAAGACGCCCCCAGTTGCGGGTGATTTGCTGGCTTTGATCTTCAAAAAACTGACCCGTGGCATTGTCAAAACTGTAGCCCACCTGAAGCACATCGTCTATTACATCATCAAGACCTCTTAGAGCAAACTTGCGTCCCATATAGCCGTCGGATTCCACTTTTATCAGGGTTTCTACAAAGTCGATGTACAGCCCGTATTGCAGCATATCCGCGACAATTCTGTCGGAAGCGTCCTGCGCCCCGATTGGATGCCCGTTCGGATATCCGGTGCTTTCATAAATATCATATTCAGGATAGGTCATTTTCGCGAAACGAACCATATGTTCGACAGAGAGGGAGCTGTACAGACATTTGCGGCAGAATCTGGTAGCAAAGCCGGGGTTCATGCTATTATTTTACCATTGAGTTTGTAATGTGTATAGTATAGATTGGTAAACAAGGAGATAAAATTATGCAGAATTTTGAATACTGTAATAAAACTAAAATATTATTTGGCAAGGGGATGGAAAACAAAGCGGGTGAAGAGACGGCATTTTATGCCAAAAAAGTATTGCTGCACCATTCCGGGGGATCAACTGTTCGGTCGGGGTTGATCGATAAGGTTAAAAAGAGTTTGAAAGACGCCGGCGTTGAATGGGTTGAGTTGACCGGGGTTCTTCCGAATCCGAGACTTTCTTTGGTTAGAGAAGGGATTGAATTAGCAAGAAAGGAAAAGGTTGAGATGATCCTTGCCGTGGGCGGAGGTTCTGCTATTGATTCTTCCAAAGCTATTGCGGCAGGCGCGTTATACGACGGTGATGTTTGGGATTTTTTTGATAGGAAAAAAACCGCGGAGAAAGCTCTGCCTGTCGGCGCAATTGTAACTATTCCGGCGGCGGGAAGCGAATCAAGTATTAGCAGCGTTATTACAAATGAAGAGGGACCGTGGAAGAGAGGGATGAACTTTCAATGTATCCGTCCTGTCTTTTCGATAATGAATCCTGAATTGACATATACCCTGCCGCCGTATCAAACTGCCTGCGGAATTACCGACATGATGGCTCACATTATGGAGCGCTATTTTACAAAAGAAAAAAATGTCGAACTTACGGATGAACTTTGCGAAGGGGCGCTGAGAACGATTATACGCAACGCGCGTAAAATTTTTAACGGCGGCGAGACAAATTACGATGCCCGCGCGGAAATAATGTGGGCAGGCGCCCTTGCGCATAACGGACTGCTCGACACAGGCAGAATCGGCGATTGGGCGAGCCACGCTCTGGATCATGAACTTTCAGCTCTTTTTGAAATCGCGCACGGCGCGGGACTCGCGATTATTTTTCCGGCATGGCTGAGATACAACATAAAAGAAGATACGGCAAGGCTTGCGCGGTTCGCCGTAAAGGTGTGGGGAGTAGACGGCGCTTTTTACGACATGGAACAGGCTGCGCTCGAAGGCATTATGCGCATGGAAAACTTTTTTAAATCCATCGGCATGCCGGTTCGGTTCGCCGACGCCAATATTGATCCGGCGCGGATACCGGAAATGGCAAAACGCGTTGTCCATTTCGGACCAATCGGCAATTACCGCAAGCTGGATGAAAAAGACGCACAAGCGATTTACAGGCTGGCGGCGGCGGAGTAACGCGGTTCATTCATAAACAGTTTTTTCTCATTCCAAAAGATCGCTTAGGCCGATAAGTTTGATATTACTGTTTTCTTTTGCCGTTTTTTTTATTTGGTCGGTAAATCCGCCTTTGCTGAAAATATAATAATATTGGGTTGTATACTTTTTGAACAATTTGCTTTTTCTTTCGAGATTTTCAAAAATTTCTATTCCGGTTTTTATATTTTTAAACTTACATTCGCCGAAGATTGCCCTATTGCCGTCAACCGCGAGGATATCAATTTCTTCTTCCTGTTTTTCCTTTGGGTTATTTCCCCACCATCTGCCGATTTCTTTCGGCTGAATGGGAAGCGATGCATAATTTTTCCACATATATTGAATAGAGACTTCTTCAAAACACCTGCCCATAAAACTGTTTATTTCGGACCAAATGCTGTCGGCGGCTTTTTTACCGAAACCTTTTAAAATCAAGGTTAAATTATCCTGCACATATCTAAACCAAAACTTGAACATATTGTCATTTAAAATGTAAAGGCTTTTTGTTCCGGTTTTTTCTCCTATCGGCTTTTCTTTAATCACAAGACCGAGACTTATAAGTTTTTTAATGTATGTTTCACATAGATTAGCAGGTTTACTCACTTTGTCCGCAATTTCCGATAATCTTGTGCTGCCGTTTGCGATTACTGTGATTATGGCGTTATACAAATGAGGCTCTCTTAATTCCTGTTTAATTAAACTGCCGGGTTCCTCAAACAACAAACCTTTAGAATTAAAAAACAGTTCAGCAATATTTTCCTGTAAACTTTTTTTATTATCCACTTGTGACAAATAATAAGGAGTTCCGCCGAAAATGCCATATGTTAATAATTTATCCTCTTTAGAATAATTCGGCACAAATTTAACCGCGTCCGAATAATTAAAAGGCTCTACTTTAAATTGAGCGGTTCTTCTGCCGTACAGGGGGCTTTTCGCGCTTAAAACCTGATTCTCCATAAAACTCATTGATGAACCGCAGAGAATAATCAGCATATTGGCGTTCTTAAAATTAAAATCGATATATTTCTGCAAAATGGAAGAAAAACTTTTTTCTGCTTTTGCAAGATATGGATATTCATCAATAACGAGGATAATCTTTTCCTGTTTGGCAATGGCGGCTATTAAATCCAATAATTGTATAAAATCTCTGGGGATCATTTTGGCGAATGTTTCATCAGAGAGTCTTAAACGGGATTTGTGGACAGCTTCTATAAATATATTAAGATTATATTCCGCTGAATTCTCGATAGCGGTAAAAAAGACGCATTTCTTCCCTTTGCAGAAATGATTTATAAGTTCTGTTTTGCCGACCCTTCTTCTGCCGTACATAATGGCAACCTCAAGACGGCTGCTTTTATAGAGTTTATTTAATTCCTGCAGTTCCTCATCCCTGCCGATAAACATATCCATACCTCCTTTTATCATATCGTATTATGTCATATCATGATATGATAATAATACATATACAGCGATAAAGCAATAGGTTCCGGCAGGTTCTTGCCAATATTTCTTAAAAACGCTAAGATATGGAAAATATCCCGAATGCGGGATATTTTCGCCGGCCGGCGTGGTGGAATGGCAGACACTGGGGACTTAAAATCCCCTCCTAGCAATGGGGTATGAGTTCGAGTCTCATCGCCGGCAGATTTAAAAATTTCTCATTACCAGCTCATCTGGTGCTTGCGTATTTGCCCATTAAAACAACGGAGAAAATTTAATAACCTCCGGATGTATTTTAATAAGGGAAGGAGTGAACTATGTCGAACAAAATCCCAACAAGAATCTATCTTAGCGAGGAGGAAATGCCCAAATTTTGGTATAACCTTAGGGCAGACATGAAAAACAAGCCGGAGCCGATGCTGCATCCTGGAACTTTGCAGCCGGTTACCGCGGCGGATTTAGGTCCGGTATTCTGCAAGGGAGTAATCGATCAGGAACTTGACGATACTACCCGCATGGTGCCGATTCCTGAAGATATTCAGGATTTTTACCGCGCTTACAGACCGTCAGCGCTGATCCGGGCATACTATCTGGAAAAGATGCTTGGAACGCCGGCGGAAATTTATTACAAGTTTGAAGGAACCAATACCTCAGGCTCGCATAAATTAAACTCGGCGGGACCTCAGGCTTATTACGCGAAAAAAGAAGGTCTTACCTCTCTTACTACAGAAACAGGCGCCGGGCAGTGGGGAACCGCGATGGCGATGTCCTGCGCTTTTTACGGACTCGATTTAATCGTATACATGGTAAAAGTCAGCTCTGAGCAGAAACCTTACCGCAAAGCGCTGATGGAAGCTTACGGCGCCAATTTAATTCCATCTCCGTCAAATACAACAGAGTCAGGAAAGAAAATCCTTGAGTCAGATCCGAACACAGGCGGCTCTCTCGGCTGCGCAATCTCCGAAGCGATCGAAACCGCTGTTAAGACCGACAAATGCCGTTATGTGCTTGGAAGCGTTCTTAACCATGTGCTGCTCCATCAATCAATCATCGGGCTTGAAACAAAAACCGCTCTTGATAAATACGGAGTAAAACCCGACATCATCATCGGCTGCGCAGGCGGCGGTTCAAACATGGGCGGACTCATGGCTCCGTTCATGGGAGATAAACTTACCGGAAAATCAAACGCGCGTTTTATCGCGGTCGAGCCTGCGTCCTGCCCGTCGTTTACGCGCGGACGCTTTGCCTATGATTTCGGCGATACCGCGAAAACCACTCCGCTTATCAAAATGATGACAATAGGCAACGGTTATATCCCCTCGGCGAATCACGCAGGAGGTCTTCGCTACCACGGAATGAACTCCACGCTTTCAAAACTCTTTCAGGACGGACTTCTCGAAGCGCGGGCGGAAGTGCAGACCAATGTTTTTGATGCGGCAATCAAATTTATGAAGACCGAAGGAATTCTGCCGGCTCCTGAATCTTCGCACGCGATCAAAGTCGCGATTGACGAAGCTCTTGAATGCAAGAAAACAGGCGAGAAAAAGGTTATCCTTTTCGGCTTGAGCGGAACAGGCTTCTTCGACATGACAGCCTATCAGGCATACAACAATAAGACCATGAGCGATCAGACGCCAAGCGACGCCGATCTCCAGCGCGGCTTTGATTCAATCCCCGCCATATAATGCACACGCAGTGTGTTGTTGAATGAAAGCAACGAGGCGTGGCGCTCATTAAAGTCAATGAGATGAAGGGGGCGCGAGGACTTTAGTCCGAGCAGTGCGCCGGTATTCCGCAGAACAGCTAACGGTTAATTTATGCCCCCATTTCTACCGATAATGAGATGGGGGCATATTATGAAAAAAATATTGATAATTATTTGCCTGTTGTTTGTAACAACGGCTCTTTTTTCGCAAGATAAACCGGTAACCGTTTCTTTCCATAATTTCACATGGGGAACAAGTTTAAACGCCTTTAAGGCGAAGATGGGAAATCCTGTTCATGTTGAGGAAGTAAACGGTCTTCAATCGCTTGTTTACGAAAATATATCTGTGTCGGGATACCCTGTATTCATGGTTGCTTATTTTTCCAGAACAGGACTTGAAGGCGGAACATATTATTTTTACAGCGCCACGCTTGAAGATATGAAAAAATGCTACACAAATGTTCAAAACGACCTTGTCGCGAAGTTCGGTCCTACCCTGCTCTACGATGAAATGTTAAGAGAAATGCGCCCTTACGAGACTTCATGGAACCTGCCGACGGGATATGTCTACCTTAAAGCAAACACAAGGTATAATGAGCCTGTCTCTCTTTGGTATTCGTCCCCGTCACTTACAAAAAAACTGCACGGCGGTTAATTTTTCTATTCTATCGTTCCGCCGCCGACTACAATATCTCCGTCATACATCACAACCGCCTGCCCCGGAGTTATCGCTCTCTGCGGCGAGTCGAATTCAATGCGCAGGCTGCCTTCTGCCGTTTGTTCCGCTGTTGCAAGCTGTGCAGCCTGCAGATAGCGGGTTTTTACCATTACGCGCATTGGCTTTTTGAGGTCTTCGCACGCAATCAGATTGATGTCTTTGGCGGACAGCGACTTTGTATAAAGCGCGTCGTCCTCGGCGAGGGTAACAGTGTTTTCCGCGATTGATTTAGCGGCGACATAAACCGGTGTGTTAGCCGCAACGCCAAGCCCTCTGCGCTGCCCAATCGTGTACCTGATCAGCCCTTTATGCTTTCCGATAACTTTCCCTTCTAAATCAAGGATGTCTCCTTCGGGATATGTTTTGCCTGTGTATTCTTCTATAAAGTTTCCGTAATCGCCGTCAGGCACAAAGCAGATATCCTGGCTTTCGCCTTTAGCGGCGTTTATAAATTTTTTATCTTCGGCGATTTTTCTTACTTCGTTTTTTGAAAGAAAGCCAAGCGGAAAGCGCGATCTTTCAAGCTGCTGCTGGGTAAGGCAGTAAAGCACATAACTTTGATCTTTTTTTTCGTCTACAGCTTTTAAAAGGAGATGCCGTCCGCTTACAGGGTCTTTTGATGTCCGCGCATAATGCCCTGTAACAAGAAGGTCGAAATCGAGCTGGCGGGCTCTTAAAAGGAGCAGATTAAACTTGACATGGCGGTTACATTCAATGCAGGGGTTGGGGGTCGCGCCGGCTTCGTAAGTTTCAATAAAATGGCGCACAACATATTTGTCAAACTCTTCGGTGAAATTTAGCACATAATGATCCATGCCTAAACTGAACGCCACGTTCCTCGCGTCGTTTACATCCGCCAAAGAGCAGCATCGGCTCTCGCCTTTGTAAAGTTTCAGCGTAATGCCGACACACGGATACCCCTGCTCAAGCATGAGGGCGGCGGCAACAGAACTGTCAACGCCGCCCGACATGGCGATTATAGCTTTTTCAGACACAGCAACAGAAGTTTTTAATAATTCGCGGCTTTAATAGCAAAGTATGCTTTTGGATGTTTGCAAACGGGACAAAGTTCAGGCGACTGTTTCCCGATAACAATATGTCCGCAATTCGCGCATTGCCATACTTGATCGCCGTCGCGTGAGAAAACAAGGTTCCCGTTAACATTCGCAAGCAGTTTGCGGTAACGCTCTTCGTGTTCCTTTTCGATCTTGCCTACCATTTCAAAAAGCGCCGCGATCTGGGTAAAGCCCTCTTCCTTTGCGGTTTTCGCGAAGCCTGCGTACATATCGGTCCATTCAAAGTTCTCGCCGTCCGCCGCCGCTTTTAAATTTTCTGTAGTGGGCGGAATATTGTCGCCGTGAAGAAATTTGAACCATATTTTTGCGTGTTCTTTTTCGTTAAGAGCGGTTTCGCGGAATATCGCGCCAATCTGCTGGTATCCTTCTTTTTCCGCTTTTGAAGCAAAGTACTGGTACTTTACATGCGCCTGCGATTCACCTGCGAACGCTTCCTGTAGATTTTTTTCTGTTTTTGAACCTTTTAATTCTGCCATAATATCCTCCTGTGGTTATTATTTTGTAATTATATATCAAATACCGATAATTCACAAGTTGAGATTATCGTCTGTAGTTTTTTAACATTAATCATACTTTTTACTGATATTGCACATCCAGTATGAAAAAGCGATTCCCGCGATGAACGTAATAACGCATGCTATTGCGCCAATCTGTAAATAATTATAATAACCGTCTTCCTGCTGCCACCCTGACGCGATTGCCGCGACAAGAATCGCGGACGCTAAAACAAATCCAAGTATGACGTGAAAAAATCCTGTAAAAACTTTTTTAAGCAAAAACTCGATCAATTTTGAAAACGGAAAAACAAATGTAATCATGCCTAATGCAAACGGAATTAAAATTGAAAATTTTAATTCCCTGTAAGCGTCGATCATCTGTCCGTATAATCCGAAAAGCACCAAAAAGTTTGACGAGCTGAATCCGGGAATCAAGGCGATGAACGCGGTAACTCCGCCTGTGAAAAACGCGGCAACAGGATTTAATTGTAATTGACCGAACGCCCATCGTCCCGAAAACAAAAGAAAGAATGCCGCAAGAACAAACGTAACAATCAATATGACAATATGATACGGCTTTCGTTTTTTAACGCTCATTTCTGCGGAGCCTTCAGCGGCAATTTCTGATGACGAAAGCGCTCCTCCCGATCTTTTCCAAAGTTCCGGCATGGTTCCCAAAATCGCTCCGACGAAAAACCATAAAAAAGGCGTTTGGTAATTATCCTTTAAAAAACTTATCGGATGGGAAATTAAATAAATGCCGAGTAATCCGCCGATTCCGACAGGAACAAAAAATAAAACATTTTTGAAAAAATCTTTTGTAATATTCGCTATGAACCTGACTATCCGTTCGTAAAGCCCGAAAACAACCGCCAATGCCGCTCCGCTGATACCGGGAAGAACAAAGTCCATCCCAATCGCCGCGCCCTTTAAAAACCGTAAAAGCCAGTCTACAAGAGAATTAAAAAAACGCGGCGAACGAGGTTTTACATTCTGCTGCTTTTCAATGCTTTCATTTTCCATGTTTAAAACCTCCGGTTTTTTACCACAACGGAGACGGATAAACACCCGCAGCTTCCATTTCGTTTAATTTTTTAACAGCAGCTTCCCTGTCTTCCTTGTAGGTAACGCCGAACCAGTCCGAGTTTGCGGAAAGAACTTTTACTTTTGTAATTCCCTGCTTTATAAAATGATCCACAGCTTTTGGAATAAAACATTCGCTTTTAATCTGTCCTGCCATATCCGCCGCGAAAGTTTTTAAATAATCGTCAAAATATTTTTTGAACTCAGGCAAAATATCCGGTGAAAATCCCCAGAAATTCATAGACACAGGAGTGTCAGGCGAAAGTTCGCGGACAGAACCGTCTGCGCTGGTGTTAAAAATTTTGCCGTCTTTCTTTTCAATCGCGGTAAGTTCTTCGACGCTGACAAGAAAGCCTGAATCAACTTCGCACACGCCGCGTGCGACAGTACCCTGAGGACTGAGCGTTTTTTCGAGCTTGTACGGAACTATGGAAGAAGTGTTGGAGTCTTCGCCTCGGAGATGCTTGCCCATAACAGCAAACGCTTCTCTGCCGTAGAAATCGTCGGCGTTAATCACCGTGAAAGGAGAATCAAGTTTATCCGCGGCGCAGAGTAACGCGTGACCTGTACCCCAGGGTTTGGTTCTTCCCGCTTTCTGCGCGGCGCGGAAAATCTCCGCAGGGATCAAACTGTCGGGTTCTTGAAAAGCAAGTTCGCATTTAACCTTCGATTCCATCCGTGAAAGCACAAGCTCCCGAAAATCTTTTTCAATATCGCGGCGGACAATAAACACAATTTTTTCAAAACCGGATCTAACGGCATCGAACACTGAATAATCGAGCAGCGCTTCTCCGCCTTTCCCGATTTTTTCCATTTGTTTAAGTCCGCCGTAACGGCTTCCCATTCCGGCGGCAAGCACAGCCAAAATCGGCGCTTTCATAACTGCTCCTTTTTTATATATGTAATGATCGAAAATTCGTCATGTTTAACAGTTTCGGTTATTTTCCATGAATCGTCAATTTCAGGGAAATATGTGTCACCTTCATATTGCCCCGGAATCAATGTAAGATCGATTTTAGTTGCAATCGGCATTGCCTGAGAATAAATTGACTCTCCGCCGATAATGAAAATCTTATTATAATTGAAACAAGATTCAACGGCACTTTCGATAGATCGACATACTTTAACATCTAAACCCTCTTCCTTCTTATCCGTGCCTCCGTGTCTCCGTGTGAACTCTTCTTGTTTTACAGTTTTGGAGATAATTATATTAAGCCGACCGGGCAAAGGTTTTTTAGGAAGCGATTCCCATGTTTTTCTTCCCATGATGCACGGAAAGCCCATAGTCATTTCTTTAAAATGCGCAAGGTTGCCTTTAACCGACCAGGGCATGGCGTTGTCCCTGCCGATCACCCTGTTCTCAGCCATTGCCGCAATTATAATTATTTCCGGCATACTACACCGCTATATCAAATTTAATCGCAGGATGTGGATCGTAACCGTCTACGACAGTGTCTTCATAATGCCAGTCAAAGATCGATTTAAAATTTTCAGTTTTTATTTTAGGCAGAGCTTTCGGCTGGCGTAATAACTGTAAACTGATTCCGTTTATATGATTTATATAAATGTGCGTGTCACCTAAAAAGCCGATTAACTTTCCTTCGCCAAGACCTGCCTCTTTCGCAAGCAGATGCAAAAGACACGCATAGCTTGCGATATTAAAAGGAAGACCAAGGGCGACATCAACAGAACGCTGGTTCCAAAGCAGATTCAATTTGCCGCCGATTACCGTTACCTGAAAACTGTAATGACACGGCGGAAGAGCCATTCGCGAAAGATCGCACGGATTCCACGCGCTTACAATCATTCTGCGGTTATCAGTATCCGTCTTGAGCGTCTGCACCAGATTTTTTAATTGATCAAAACCCTGCCCCTGCGGCGCGGCGTTGTACGCCGTGTATTTCGCGCCGAAGTTTCGCCACTGCCAGCCGTAGACAGGACCAAGTTCGCGTTCACTCATCATTTTGGCTTTGCTGTTTTCATCATTGCCGTAGGGAACAACATCGGGGCTGCACCACTCATCCCATATCGAGTTTTTTCTTTCTCTCAGCCATTCTTTATCGGTAATGCCGCGGATAAAAAATTCCAGTTCGGATCTTACCATTTTAAAAGGCACTTTTTTCGTCGTTAAAAGCGGAAAGCCATCCGCCATATCATGTTCAAACATCGTCCCTGCGACAGCCAGCGCGTCAACGCCGGTGCGGTTATGCTTGCGAATACCTTTATCAAGAACTTTTTGAACGATGTCGAGGTATGCTTTCATTGGATATAGGATAGCATGAATTGGAAGGAAATTTAACCATGAAAAAAACCGGTATTTTATGAAGAGAAGAGTCTCACACTGACTTCAAACCAACGGTTTGGCAGAGAACACAAAGGATATGGAACCAACATCTTAACGCGATCCCGGTTTTGGCTGCTTTAAGTCGGAATTACTCCGGAACATCCGGTTCTTCCTGCGGGACATCCAACGAAGTTTCCCGCGGAACATCCAACGGAGTTTCTTTTGGGTAGGCTGCTTTTAACATCAACGGCGCAACAAGTACCGTGACAAGCACAACCATTATAACACTTGGGTACATGATGGAACCTAAATAACCTAATGCTATGCCTTTGGTCGCGACAATGAACGAAACCTCGCCGCGGGCTACCATGCCGGCGCCGACTTGAAAACTTTCCCTGTTTGTGAATTTGCTGAACTTCGCGCCTAAACCGCAGCCGATCAATTTTGTCAGTATCGCGACAAGAACAAGCAAAACCGTAAATAAAACCAAGCCGCTTGTCATGCCGTTAAACGACGTGTGTATGCCGATATTCGCAAGAAATACGGGAGTAAAAAACATATATGAAATCCAGTGTGTTTTTGTTTCAAGATATTCGACGCACCGCGTACTGCAAAAGGCGACGCCCGCGATATACGCTCCTGTGATGTCCGCCAGTCCAAAAAGTTCGGCAAGATACGCCATAAGAAAACAATAGGCAATCGCAAAAACCGTGAATCTTCTTTTCTCGCCTATTCTCGCGTAAGCCCAGTTAAACAATTTATTAACAAGAAGACCCGCTCCGATGGCAAACGCGAAAAACACGATTATTTTAATTAAAATTATTCCCAATGATAAAAATGTAAAACCGCTTGAGCCTATGCCCATAGTAACAGCCAGTACCATAATAACTAAAATGTCATCAAAAACAGACGCGCCTAAAAGCGCGGTTCCTGTCTTTGATTTTAATTTCCCCATTTCAGAAAGAGCTTCCACTGTGATGCTCGTTGACATGGACGCGATTACAACGCCGATGAAGAAACTTTGAAAGACTGAAAGACCGAGCGTTTTACTGAATAAAAGCGCCAAGCCAAAACCTCCGCCTAACGCCACTACTACGCCCAGAATTGATACTAAAAGAGCTGGTTTTAACACGCCTTTAAGCAGCCTGAAATCGGTTTCCAATCCGGCGCTGAAAAGCAGTAAGATAACTCCAAACTCGGCTAGTACGGCAATCGGTTTGTAGATTTCGGCAGTTGGATCGATAAGTTTGAAAACAGCAGGACCCAGCAAAACCCCCGCGATAAGCGCTCCGATTACCTGCGGCATATGAATGGTTTTCATGGCAATTGAAAAAGCCTTTGTTGTAAGAAGGATCAAGGCAATGATAAGAAGAATGTAAGTGTTAAACATAAAACAGCTCCTTTCTCTATAATGTATATTATTATAAACCATGTTATATCATAAGAAAAGATACAAAAACGCTGGAAAAAAAAGAAAAAATGTTATACCGTGTCAGCTATGAATAAGCAAAACCTGACATGGTTAGAAGAAAACCGCAAAAAAGTTTTAGACTGCAAGGTGTTTTCCGTTATGGAAGCGTACTGCAAAGCTCCGCAGGTCTTTGCGGGGAACAAGGAAGGAAAAATATTTTCTATTATCGAAGCGAAAGACTGGGCTATCGTTATCCCTGTTGTCGAAACGGAAGAAGGAAAAAAGTTTCTTATGGTATGGCAATGGCGGCACGGTTCGCAATGCCTAAGTCTTGAGTTTCCCGGCGGCGTATTTAATCCGGGAGAAAATGCCGGAGAAGCCGCAGCCAGAGAATTGCACGAAGAAACGGGTTACAAACCGCAAAAGATAAAAAAACTCGGAGAGTTCAGCCCGAACCCCGCGATTATGTCGAACAGAGTTCACTTCTTTCTCGCGGAAGATTTAATAAACACAGGCAGACAGGACCTGGACGAAGATGAATTTGTCGAGGTCGAGCTTATAAAAGTTGACGAAGTAATCAAAGGTATGGGACGCGAACCCTACGTTCACGCGCTAATGGGCGCCGCTCTGGCTCTCTACAACCAAAGCAGCTACTAATGGCGGTTTACGACGTTCCGCCCCAAAGGCGGAATGTCCAGACAACGCTGCCGCAAGGCAGCCGTTGTCCGTAAACCGCTGCGATAGACGACGTTGCAAGCGTAGCGCCGCATTGTCGTTTATCGTGCTTATATGCGACGTTGAGCCGCAGGCGGAATGTCGTATATAAGCGCTTATGGGCGCCACATTCCCTGTCTGGTTTCGCCTTCGATGCTGGGGATGTCAAGAACCATGCCGGGTTCGATCAGATCAGGATTACCCGGTTCGGGCATTTTGTCCTTGTTGGCATCGTAAAGAATTTTCCATTTCCATGGATCGTTGTAAACCCAGGGGTAACCCGCGATAGTCCACAGGCAGTCTCTTTCTACGCGCCATGTTCTGACGGTGTATTGTTTTGCCAATCCGGTCCGCGATAACGCTACGGTGGTTGCTGTGGTAGTAGTTACAGGTTTGCCTGATTCAAACGCGGCGAAAATTTCTATTGCTTTAATGGCAGCTGCAATAGAGTCATTCCACTCTTCGTTGGATTGAGAAGCTACAGCGATTTCATATTGATTTATGCCTTCGTTATAATTATTGGGAAACCTTGCGGCGATGTTATTTTTATCCGCCCAAGCAATAAGGCGTTTTGCTTCAACAATTAACTGATCGGCGACAAATTCGTCTGAAAGTTCCGCATAGCGGATTGCGTCCTGGGCAAAGCCGGCGGAAGCGTCATAGTCGCCGATTTCGTACATTTCCATCGCCAATCTGCTGAACTTTAAACTTTCAAGATAAAATTTATTATTGGCAATGTCTTCGGGGATTACATCTTCACCCGGAACCGCCGCGGCAAAGTATGTAACAGGTTTAAAAACAGGGATTTTTACATCCATCCCCGTCAGTTCCTGCGCAAACGCTGAAACGGTAAAAAACAGTGATGCAAATAAAACAATGGTAATTTTTCGGCTCATTTTGAACCTCCTTCAATTATTCTTTCAGCCTCAGTGGCTGATCCGCTGCTTTCTTCAATTTTCTCTTCGGCAATTCTAATCGCCTCTTCCGCTCTTAAACGCTTTTCTTCGGTTTCCTTTCTGGAAATAGCGAAGACCGCTTCTGAATCGATATATTTCAATGCCGCGTTTGGATATTTTTCGGCTGCTAAAAGTTCCTCGGCTTCATAATACAGAGCGTCTCCGCCGCGGAATGTATCACGGGACGCGATACTCGCCCTTTCCGCTATCGCAAGTTCTCTTTCTTCGGCAGCCGCTGCTTTTCTGTCGGCGGCATAAGCTGTCCATCCGTTTGAAAGAACAAGATTATAACGAAGCTGAGCTTCTTCCATTGAGGCAAGAGCTTTTTCCCTGTCGTTGGCATCAAACGCTTCGATTGCTCCCTGCGCGACATCATCGGCTTTCAGGAAATTATCAGCGTCATATTGAGTAAAACCGCGATCGATAACTTCCTGTCTTGTTAAATAAACCTTGGCGCCGCCATGCAGTGTTTCGTATTCATTCAACGCGGACGCGGCTGTTTCCCTGGCGTTGTAATAATCTCCGGCCTGATACTGATCGTGAGCGGCAAGCGCCATATTGTCGGCATTTTCCAGATACTGCGGAAAATATTCCGTAAACCCTGTCGCGATAAGCTGCTCTCTGGCAGCCATTATTTCATCTTCCCTCGCCTGCGCGTAAAGCGGAATGGATTTTTTCATAAGCGCGTCGTATTCGGCGGCGGAGGCATCGTATTCACCGGCATTATATTTCGCCTCGGAGACCAGCCATTCGCTTGGGAAATATTTATTACTCTCAAAATCCATGGCTTTCTGTCTGGCTTGATCGGCTTCAGCTTTTCCGGCATTGGAAACCAGCGCAGCAACGGCGGCTTTTACGGGTTCCGGCGCCGGAGCCGCCGGAGCAGTTGATTTACACGAAACAACCGTCAGAGCAAGAATTGACAGTATTATCAATATAGAAACTATATTTTTTTTCATTAGTCCCTCCTTATCGGGAACAAAAATCATGTTATTGGTAAGAGTATACACCGAAATACACCTTTTTTCAAGCAGATTTAATCTAAATAATATGTTACCCTGTACCCAAAAGCCACTGAAAGGAGGTGTAATCACTATGGATAGTTTTAGCTATCAGATTGTTAAGCATTTTGGGGTCATTTCACAGGAAAAAACAGGCTGGCAGAAGGAGCTGAACTTGGTCTCATGGAGCGGAAGGACGCCAAAACTCGATATCAGGGATTGGGCTCCAAACCACGAAAAAATGGGCAAAGGCGTCACTTTAACCGAAATCGAAGCCTCCGCCCTTGCCGAATTGCTGGTTACTGCCCTTGCCAAGCCGGAGAACTGATTTATCCCTATTGAAGAGATTTTTAATATCTGCTAGCCTGTTAATAGGCTCTGGTTTGAGCTGGTTTATTTTAACTAATTTAGGAGACAAAATATGGCAAAACAGTTAATGTTCAACGAAGAAGCCCGAAGAAAACTGCTATCTGGAGTTGAGCAGATTTCCAAGGCTGTTAAGGTTACTCTCGGTCCAAAAGGGCGGAATGTCCTTTTAGACAAGAAATTCGGCGCCCCCACAGTTACAAAGGACGGCGTTTCTGTAGCGAAAGAAGTGGAACTTGCCGACCCTTACGAAAATATGGGAGCCCAGCTTTTAAAAGAAGTCGCCACAAAGACGAATGACGTCGCAGGCGACGGCACCACAACTGCCACAGTCCTTGCCTATTCACTGGTAAAAGAAGGACTTAAAGCCGTTACAGCGGGTATGACCCCCCTCGAACTCAAAAGAGGTATCGACAAAGCGGTCGAAATCGCTGTTGAGGAAATCAAGAAAAATTCCAAACCCATCAAGGATAAGGAAGAAATCTCGCACGTTGCTTCTGTTTCAGCGAATAACGACAGCGAAATCGGCAACACAATCGCGGACGCGATGGAGAAAGTAGGGAAAGACGGCGTTATCACCGTTGAAGAATCCAAAACAATGGATACGAGTATCGAATTTGTCGAAGGTATGCAGTTTGACCGCGGTTATATTTCCGCCTATTTCGTAACAGACCGCGACACCATGACAAGCGTCTATGAAGACGTTTTCATTCTTATTCACGATAAAAAAGTTTCCAGCATGAAGGATATGCTCCCATTGCTTGAAAAAGTCGCCCAAAGCGGCAAGCCGCTTCTTATCATCGCGGAAGACTGCGACGGCGAGGCGCTTTCAACACTGGTAGTAAACAGCCTGCGCGGAGTCCTGCGCACATGCGCCGTTAAAGCGCCGGGCTTTGGCGATCGCCGTAAAGCCATGTTGGAAGATATCGCCATTCTTACGGGCGGCGAAGTAATCTCCGAAGAGCTAGGGCTTAAGCTTGAGAACACAGATATTTCACAGCTTGGAAAGGCGAAGACTGTTAAAATCGACAAGGACAACACCACAATTATTAACGGCGCGGGAAAACAGAAAGAAATTCAGGACAGAATCGCGCAGATTAAAGCCCAGATCGAAGATACCACAAGCGATTACGACCGCGAAAAACTTCAGGAACGCCTCGCCAAACTCGCAGGCGGCGTTGCGGTTATCAACGTTGGAGCCGCGACAGAAGTCGAACTTAAAGAAAAGAAACACCGCGTAGAAGACGCTTTATCCGCGACACGCGCAGCCATCGACGAAGGCATAGTCCCCGGCGGAGCAATCGCTCTTATTCAAGCGGCTCTCGCATTGGACAAGGCTGACATGAATGGTCTTACCGATGACGAAAAGGTCGGCTTTAAAATTGTTAAACGCGCTCTTGAAGAGCCGATTCGCCAAATCGCCGAAAACGCCTGCGTTGACGCGGCAATGATCGCAGACCGCGCGAAGAACGAAAAAAGAGGCATGGGATTTGACGCGGCTAAAATGGAATGGGTGGATATGCTTAAAGCGGGTATCATCGACCCAGCGAAAGTCACACGCTCCGCTCTGCAGAATGCGGCATCGATCGCGAGCTTACTGCTCACAACTGAATGCGCCATTACCGATATTCCTGAGAAGAAGGAAGCTCCTGCAATGCCAGGCGGCGGAATGGGTGGCATGGGTGGTATGGATTATTAATTAAAACTGCTATGCAGTTTTTTAAAAAGGGCTGCCTGAGGGCAGCCTTTTTTATTATGCTTTATTGTATTTTATTAATTGGTGACTGACACCTTTTTTGATTATTTCACTTTTTTGTATAAATTTAACAGGTGACTGACACCGGAAAATATGTTAAAATGAATAACTATGAAAAAATCTACATTATGGATTATTTTTGCCGTTTGTATGGCGGGCTTCGTTGTTTTTGGGCTTTTTTGTTTTTTTAATATTAATGTCCTAAAAAACAGACCTTTTCAGCAGACCACTACCATAACATCGCCTGCCGCGGCAAAATATGAGAGAGACGGCAGGATTTACGTTATCGATAATGGTTCGTTCCGGCTTATTTGCATGGAGAAAAACGGTCATATAATCTATACCATCGATATAAATAAATTGGACGAATATATCAGGCTTATCGATTTCGCGATCGACGATTTCGGAAACCTGTATGTGTACGCGATAGAGGCGGAATATGACGCGCTTTTAACAAAGCGGGATATAATCAGAAAATATGATAATCACGGGAATTATGTCAAAGACATTCTGAGTATTAGCTACAATGACGCTTATAATAACCCCCGGTTATTTTCTCAATTTGGTTCATTCCATTACGAAAACGGAATATTGACTTTTTCCCAGACTGAAAAAGACAAAGTAACCTTGTACTATTACGATACGTTTCGGGATCAAATGGCAAGAACAACTATAACAGAATACCTGCCGGGAAAACCAATCGAAAATTTTATAGTTGCGCAGCTTGTCCTGAAAGATATGCGAAATTACGCTTACGTCCTCCGCGACGGCGATATATATCAGGTAACAGAAGGCGGCGAGCCGAAACTTCGCGCTTCATACAACTGGAGCCTTAAAGAAGGCGGCGTTATTCCATGGTTTATTTTTTATGACGATAACGATAATCTGGTTTTCTTTGACATGGCTACAAATGAACTGTTTCGCATAACGAACTCAAAAACAGAGCGCGTAATTCCTCAAAGGTATTTTGAATCGTTAAAAGCGCAGGGAGAAGAAACCGCGCTGAAAGGATTCGGCTTCTACAGAAACGCCTTTGCCGGCGTATACGGTGAAGTAGTATGGCTGTATAACGGCGCCGATTTTATTGCTTACGACGGCGAATTGCTGCTTCCGTTCAGGGAAAGACTGCATATTACCGTTGTGCAGATAACTCTTTTACTTGGCGTTTTATGCTTCATTGCGGGGTTTTCTATCCTGTTCATCGGAATATTAAAAGGTTATATTTCGCTGTTTATCAAACTAACGGTCGTAATAATTCCTTTGCTTGTAATAGCGTTTGTCATTGTGTTCTCTCTTACATTTAACATAATGACAGAACAGCTCAACGACGCGCTGTATAAAGAAATGACAGGTCTTGCCGTTCTTTCCGCGAGCTTAATAGACGGAGACGATCTTGATAAAATAAATTCCATAAAAGATGTTCACAGCGATGAATATAAAAGACTTTCAAGATTAATAAAAGAGATAGTCGGATATAACGCCGATCCATGGAACAAGTCTTATTACGCGGCGTTATACAAGGGCGATAAATTTGAATATATCGTGGTAATTTCAGAAGAAGAATGGAATCTTTTCCGCACAGACGAACCGGTTACAGGAGAAGAATATAATATGCTTGTAAGCGGGCAGCCCATTGTAGACACCACAGAATTATTTAACGGCAAGTGGACTTTCTCTAATGTGCTTGTGTATAACAGCAAGGGAGAAATATCCGGTAAACTTGAGATTGGACTTGATTTGACAGGCCACGAGATCAGCAGTTCGAAACTTAAAAGATACATTGCGTTTATTGTGGCGGTAGTCTGCGTGATAATTCTGGCGGCTCTTTGCATTCTGATTTCGGTTATCGTTAAGCGGCTTTCCGCAGTAGGAAGAGTTTTGCATAACATCGCAAGCGGAGATCGTTCCGCGCGCGTAATTTATCTGGCGCGTGACGAACTTGGCAAGGTGAGCCACGGTCTTAACAATATGGCGGAAGAACTTCAGTTCCAATTTGATCGCATAACAAAGCTCAATGAATCTACCATCAGATTTGTGCCTGTGCAGTTTATGGAACAGTTGGGCGTTTCTGACATTACAAAAATGAAGCTTGGCGACAACATACAGCGGGACATCAACATACTGTTCTTTGACATTCGTTATTTTTCAATTAACTCCGAGATGATGACAGCGCGCGAAAATTTTGATTTTATAAATAAAATATTGGGCATCGCAGGACCTATCATACGCAAACACAACGGCTTTGTGGATAAATACATCGGAGACGCGGCAATGGCGCTGTTTGTGAACGGTTTGGACGCGGTGCGCGCCGGCATAGAATTATACAGCCAGCTTGTAATTGATAAAAACACCAGAGTAGAAATCGGCGTAGACGGAATAAATATCGGCGTCGGCATTCACTCAGGCTCGGTTATGATGGGAATTGTGGGCGAAAACGAAAGATTAAGCAGCACTGTCATTTCGGCTAACGTCAATCTCGCTTCCCGCGTTGAAGGGCTTACAAAACAAACCGGCTCAGGTTTACTGATTACCCGCGATACGCTGAATCAGCTTGCGGGGCATGAATCCGAGTTTGAGTATCGTTTTATCGGCATGGTACAGGCAGCCGGCGTTAATGTTGTCGTTGGATTATTCGACATACTGGACGCCCTTTCTCCGAAGGAAATGAAAAAACGGATAGCAACCAAAGAAGTTTTTGAATCTGGCGTCCGAAAATACCACATGAAAGATTATGCCGCCGCGGTTCAGCGTTTTCACAAAGTTGTCGAATCCGATCCAAGCGACATTTGCGCCGTGCATCATCTTATGGAAGCGCAGGAACATCTTGAAAATCCTTCGCTGCCGAGCGTATTTGTTTTTACAAGAAAATAGAGCGTTTTAAAACTCAGGTTAGTTTTGAAAAAGCCTCAATAGGCAAAATTTACGCGGCAGGATGCTGACTTGAGGCTTTTATTTTGATTAGCGCGTTTTTGGCGTAAAGACGTTCGCTTTTTGAATACATTTCGGTGCGGAAAATTACGACAAGAAGATTCCAGATATTTCTGGATTTAATTTTTGACGCGGCAAGAGCGTTTACAACCCACGGAAAAATACGCTGCTCTTTTCCTGTCCATATACCGTTGTGTTTCCTTTGATGAAGCCCGTATAAAAATTTAAAAAGAAGTTCCACAGTTTTGTCGGTGTTTATCACCGCGAGAGCGTTAAGCGTTTTTTCGATTTCTACATAATCCGGCTCTTCTGTTAAAAAATTGTTGATATACGATTTTTCGAGACTGTCGTAAACAGAATCGTCGGCGTACGCGGTTTTACAGATAATATCAATAGCGGCTTTCCTCATTTCACTGAGGCAGCAGCTCATTTTATCGGTACTATTCATATAACTTTCCCAGCCTGCCGCCAGCGCAAAAGCTGCGCTCTTAGCCTGAGCAGAACCGGAGTCTATTGCTATCATCTTCCTATTCCTAGTATATTGTATAAAAGAGTTATGGAAAAAACAAGCAATAATTGCAGCCAAAATTCTCCAATAAAGGACTCTCAGCCTGATAATGCTCCGCAGACGGCTGCATCTCTTGTCCGCCACGGATCGATTCTTTCACTTCTCACTTTAATTTCCCGCGTTCTGGGTCTTGTTAGGGAAATGGTAAAAGCGAGGTTTCTTGGCACAACAGCTCTTTCCGACGCGTTTTCTGTTGCGTTTCTGCTTCCCAATTTATTCAGGCGGCTTTGCGCTGAAGGTTCGATTTCTACCGCTTTTATTCCCACATTTAAAGAACATTTAATTGAAGGTGAAAAAGAAAAAGCGCAGCAAGCGGCGACGCGGGAATTTTTAGCGTGCATGTTTACTTTCTTAACATTCATAGTAACGCTTCTTGTCTGCGCCGGAATACTTGCCGCTCCTTTGCTTGTGCGTATTTTCGGCATCGAAGAATTTGACGAGACAGTTCTTTTAACGCGCGTTATGTTTCCGTTCCTTGGATTTATTTCGCTCGCCGCTCTGTTTCAGGGGGTATTAAACAGTCTTCATATTTTTACGCCGTCCGGGCTTGCGCCGATTTTATTAAATATCGCCACTATTGTTTGCGCATATGTGTTGAGTCCTCACACCGCTAACCCTGCCCGCGCAATGGCGATTGGCATCCTTATCGGCGGTTTTCTGGAAGGCGCGATTCAACTGCCTTTTATTTTACAAAAAGGATATAGATTTTTTATTACCGGATTAAAACGCGCTTTTAACAACCCGGGAGTGCGAAAAGTCTTGCGTCTGATTGCTCCAACGATTGTCGGGATGGCAGCGTATCAGTTAAATGATCTTGTTTCTACGGCTCTTGCGGGACATGCGGGAGAAGGAGTTGTTTCCAGTCTTCAGTATTCCCTGCGTCTTCAGGAACTGTTTCTCGGCGTTTTCGCCGTCAGTATTGGAACTGTGATGCTTCCGAATCTTACAGAATACGCCAAAACAGGACAGTGGGACATTTACAACAAGCGGCTTGTTTCTTCCGTTAACATAATCGCGATGATTACAATTCCTGTCACGTTTTTTTCCCTCATGGAAGGGAATAATTTAATTCGTCTGCTTTTTCAAAGCCACAGTTTCGACGAACAGTCTGTCGCTCTCACTCTTGCGGCATTTACTTTTCACATGCCGGGGCTTTTGTTTATTGCGCTTAACCGCGTAATTGCGCCGGCGTTCTACGCGCAAAGCGATACAAAATCGCCCACGATTGCGGGAATTATTTCATTTGCCGTGAACATTACTCTTGCCGCGGTTTTGGTCGGGCGTTTCCGAGGAGCGGGAATCGCGTTTGCTTTAACAATCGCAAGCGCGGTAAACACCGTTATTTTGATAATTTTCCTTGGAAAAAATCCAAATATCAAAATTGGCTCTGTAATCGGTCCTTCTCTGCTCTACATTTTAAAAATGCTGATCCTTTCGGCTGTTGCGGTTGTTCCCATTTATTTTCTTTCTCCTGTGTTAAGCGAAATGTTTACCGGACACAGACGATTAATCTCTTACGGCGCACCGTTTACGATTAACGCTGTTGTTTATATTATGATTGGAATTGCGCTGCTTGCGTTTGTAAAAGATCAAAATTTAAAAGGTTTGATTGATATAATCAAAAAAAAGGTAAAATAATGCTTACAAATTTAAAATACACCAACCTTCCCGTTGTAGTTCTCGCCGGTCGTCCGAATGTGGGTAAATCCACACTCTTTAACCGCCTTCTTCGCAAACGAAGAGCGATTACAGATCCAACGCCCGGCGTAACGCGCGATCCTGTTGAAGCAGATTGTTTGATAAACGAAAAGCCGCTTCGCTTAATCGATACAGGAGGTTTCAAACTCGCCGATGTTGAAGGCATCGACAAACTGGTAGTTGAAAGAACCATCGATACAATTAAAAAAGCCGACCTTGTTGTGCTTCTCCTTGAAGCCGGAGAAATAACAAGCGAGGACGAAGAACTTATAGAACTTTTGCGTCCGTACCGGAAAAAATTAATCGTCTGCGTAAATAAAACAGAAGGCGGAAGACTTGAAGCCGATTCATGGAACGTGATGAGTTTTGGTTTTGAAAAAGTTTTAATGATCTCAGCGGAACACGGCGACAATATCGGAGAACTTCAGCAGGAAATTTTAAAACGCCTTGATTTTTCCAAAGTTGAAGAATCGCAGGAAGAGCAGACAATCCGTATCGCGCTTTTGGGAAAACCCAACACCGGCAAATCCACTTTATCAAACAGATTAACAGGCGCAAACGCTTCCATCGTAAGCGACATTCCAGGAACTACACGAGACACTGTCGAAGGCAGATTTAAATGGAAGTCGCAGGAGTTTATCATTCTTGACACAGCCGGCATCCGTCGAAAAGCAAAAGTATCGGAAAACATCGAATACTATTCCGTTAACCGCGCAATAAAAACAATCAGCGATGCTGATATTGTCGTATTGATGATCGACGCAGCCGAAGGTTTATCGGAGCAGGATAAAAAAATCGCCGCCCTTGCCCACGACAAAGGAAGGGGAATAATTCTTGCGCTTAACAAATGGGACACAATGTCCCAGCAGAAAAACACTTTTAAAACCGCCGAAGACAAAATTCATTTCCAGTTCGGGCAGATGGAATATGCCCCGATAATTCCCGTAAGCGCGAAAGACGGTTCAGGCGTTGATAAAATATTAAGCACAGCGGTAAAAATGTATAAACAGCTCAATACAAGTATTACTACATCACAGTTGAACCAAGCTCTTGAACAATGGCTTACAGAACATCCTCCGCCCACAGGTCCTCGCACCCGCTTTAAAGTAAAATACGCCGTACAAAAATCGGCAAACCCTGTTCATTTTATTTTCTTTACATCGCGCACACAGGCGGTAAGCGATTCGTATGTTTCGTATTTAAAAAACCGTATACGCAAGGATTTAGGATTTTCTATGGTGCCGGTGCTGCTGGAGATTAAAAGTTCTGCGGAGGACAGGAAGAAATAGACAAAAAGAATATTTCACACGAAGGCGCAAAGACACAAAGGAAATTGTTTCCAAATCCTTGGTGTCTTTTTCAAACCTTCGGTTTGCGGTTTGTGTGAGTCTCTTTTCTAAAAACCCCGGCATCAAAAAGACACCGGGGTTTGATTGTAAAACTTACGTTCTTTTATTCAGTTATTGCGTAAATATAAGATGCATAATGATTCCATGTACTACTATTTTTATATGCGGTTAAACTACTATCAGGAACTTCGATTCTCAACTTTGGAAGTATGGTATAATAATTATAACCCCCAACATATGATACATTTGAAAACACCGTTGTATTATTAAATTCGGAAGTAGTGGATGGCAGTGTCGGGGGTGTTGTCCTAAGAATGGTTACAATTGAAAGATTACTACAATTCTGAAAAGCACGACTTCCAATAGTTGCCATACTGGCAGGTATAGTAACACTGGTTAAATTAGTGCAATCCCTAAATGCAACAATACCGATACTTGTTACATTATCCGGTATGATAATACTCTTCAGGCTGCTGCAACCATAGAACGTATAATCACCGATGCTTGTTACGCCGTTTGGTATTATTATACTTTCTAAACTGCTGCAACCATAGAACGTATAATCACCGATGCTTGTCACGCTATTTGGTATTGTTATACTTTCTAAACTGCTGCAACCATAGAACGTAAAATCACCGATGCTTGTTACGCTGTTTGGTATAGTAATACTTTCCAAGTTGATGCAATTATAGAACGCATTATCGCTTATATTTGTTACGCCGTTAGGAATGATTACTGTTTTTAATATTGATATTTGAGTATTATAATTATCTGTCTTAAAAACATTTGCTGTATAAGCCGGATTATAATTCCAAGTTACCGATAAATTTGTGCAGCCCAAAAATGCGCTATCACCGATACTTGTTATGCTAGCTGGAATAATAATGTTTGTTAAGCCAGTACAATAGAAAAATGCGCTATCACCGATACTTGTTATGCTAGCTGGAATAATAATGTTTGTTAAGCCAGTACAATAGAAAAATGCACTATCACCAATATTTGTTACGCCGTTAGGAATAATAACAGTTTTTAATCCGGTTATTTCATTACTATAATTTGTCCTAAAAACATTTGCATTAAAAGCCGGGTTATAATTCCAAGTTACAGATAAATTTGTGCAGTCCTGAAAAGCGCTATAACCTATACTTGTTACACTATCAGGTATAGTAATACTTTCTAAACTGCTGCAGCCAGAGAACGCGCCATTTCCGATACTTGTCACACTATTTGGTATGATAATACTTTCTAAGTTAATGCAATTATCAAACGCATTATCGCTGATACTTGTTACGCTTGTAGGAATGATTACAGTTTTTAATATGGTTATATCATTATAATAATTTGTCCTAAAAATATTTGCATTAAAAGAAGGGTTATAATACCAAGTTACCGATAAATTTATGCAGCCCAAAAATGCACTATCACCTATACTTGTTACGCTTGCCGGTATAGTAATACTTTCCAAACTAGTACAACCGGAAAACGCAGAATAACCGATACTTGTTACACTGTTTGGTATGGTAATACTTGTTAAACTGCTGCAATCAAAGAAAGCACCACTGTCAATACTTGCTACGTTGTTTCCCATTGTAACATTTTCCAAACTAGTACATTCACGAAATGCATATGCATTTATGGTTGTTACACTGTCAGGTATAACAATACTTTGTATACCATATCTCACGAATGCATTATCTCCGATAATTTCTACACCATTGGGTATAGATATATTCCCACTAATTAATTTGGGTATATATAAAATTTGTGTTACCGGTTTATCATATAAAATACCATCACGGCTTAAATAATTTGGATTATTACTATCCACGTTAATACTTTTTAAAGATTCACAACCATCAAATAACGCAAAATCAACAAAAATGCTAGTCACACTGAATGGTATAGTAATGTTCTCTAAATTTGTACAGCCTCTAAATGCTGAATATTGAACTGTCGTTACACTATCAGGTATAAAAATATTTGTCATCATTGTATAATCTTCAAATCCATAATAGTCAATGCAAGTTACGGGCAATCCATTGTATGTAGCTGGAATTACAATTACAGAGGCAGTAGCGGTACCCTTAGAAACTGCATATGTGTCACCCCACATAAGGTGAAATCCCAGACCGGGCGTACTTGCTGTAGGAGATGTCAGGCGATTTTCTGTCGAATTGCAATCTGCGCGTTGGCAAGCTCTGGTTTCTTCGCCGGGTTCTGTTTCGGTCGGCTCAGTCTGGGTAATCCAGTCGTTCCAGTTATGCCCAAGACTATTTATAATACGCGTTTCTCTATTACCTATTTCGCCGCAATCATGAGTGCAGAATCTTTCTTCCAAACCTGCTGCGATACAAGTAGAAGCATCAATAACTTCCCAATGCTCGACAAAATGGTGATTACGTTTTTCAATGATATTATCTGTAATTATGTAATCGCAGCCATCACGCTTACACCTGACTGTTCCATACCCGTCTAATAAACAAGTCGGTAAAATTGAACCTTCCGTATACTCCCATTCATGACCGAGCGCGGGAGCGCCTGTTTCTGTCACAGCATCCACCGCAGAACAATTTTTACATGTTCTGGTTTTTACTCCTGCTGTTGTACAAGTGGGGTTTATTGTCTGCACAAATACATTCCATTCGTGCGTACAACCGCCTCCGCTTGAGAGGTTTGCGCCATCATCGCATGTAGACACGATGAATCCGATAAATACAATCATAGCTGTAATCAGCCATAATTTATTTTTGTTTCTATTTTCCATAAGAAACCTTCCTTCTAGTTAATGTTATTGTACTCTATTACATTGAGTATCACTCTATTTTAAATTATTGTCAAGAGCAACTCAGAATATACAATTAAATAGGTTTCAATGACCGATTTATTACAATGAAGATTAAATTACGGCACATTTTAGCCACAAATATAAAAAATCACAGGAATTTACTAGGTATTTCACAGGCAAAATTGGCGGAAATTGCCAATATAGCGCCAGGTTATGTCGCAATGATCGAGCTGGAAAAAAGCTTTCCTTCAGATGACGTACTGGAACGTATATCTACCGCTTTAAAAATCGCACCCAATGAACTTTTTTCAAATACATACATCCCGATAGATGCCGCGCGAACTCTCCAAAAATCCATTTTGGAGGATATTGATAAAGCGGTAAAAAACCAGATTTTAAAATTAGAAGCAAAATACAAAGGGTAGATATTTTAATAATATGCGCAACAAAGGCAGCCCGCGCTACGGATATATAGCACCTAATTGACACATCTCCCTTTTCAGTCCACAATAAATAATGAACCTCAACCGAGCCCAGCGGGCGAAGGCTCCCCTCTTGAACTTGGCAAATACGCTTACCCTTCTTCGTATCGTCCTCTCTCCTGTTTTTGTAATAATATTTTTTCTGCCAAAAGAACATTCAATATGGGCTATACCTGTTTTATGGGCGGTTTTTATAATTTCGGAGATTACAGATTATTTTGACGGGCTTGCGGCGCGAAAGTTAAATTTAACAAGCGATTTCGGCAAGTTATTCGATCCTTTCGCGGATACGCTGGTGCAAATAACCTATTTTTTGTGTTTTTTAATCGGCGGCATTTGGCCGTGCGGCATTCTGCCGTTAATTCTTCTGCTTTTGGTAATTTACCGCGAATTCGGCATTTTATTCCTGCGCAATTTGATGTTAAGAAAAGGCGTAACGCTTGGCGCGAGGATGTTAGGTAAAATTAAAACTGTCTCATACATCATCGCTGTGGGCGCTGCCCTGCTTTCCGCCAGCATTGAACGGCTGAATATTTTTGAACCATTTTTACAATATGTCAGAATAGGTGCTCTTGTAATCTTCGCAATCTCTGTAATTTTCTCGGTTGTTTCTTTTATTGATTATATTTTGATTTATCAGAAAACCGGAAAAGAAAATGGCTGATCCTCCCGGCTTTCGGGTATTTTCCGCTCCCGGAAGAACGGAACTTGCAGGCAACCATACGGATCATAATAACGGCAAGGTATTGGCAGCCGCCATTCAGCTTCAGATAACAGCCCATGCGCAAAAAACAGACGACAATACGGTTTATTTTTGTTCCGCCGGTTTTCCCGATGTTAAATTTAAATTGACAGATAACAAAGGAAAATTTGATTTACAGGCAAGACCTGAAGAAACGGGAACTACGCAGGCGATTATAAGAGGAATAGCGGCGGAGTTGAATAAACGCGGCTGTGCAATCGGCGGATTTTCGGCAAACGCCGAATCCGGCGTGCTTCCCGGTTTCGGTTTGTCATCTTCGGCGGCGGCGGAAACGCTCATAGTCCGTATTTTTGATTCATTGTACGCAGACGGTAAATTGAGCGCGGTTGAAACTGCGCAAATAGGTCAAATCGCGGAAAACGCGTATTTTGGAAAACCATGCGGATTGATGGATCAGATCGCGTGCGCCGCAGGCGGCGCGGTCTCGATTGATTTCGCGGATTCAGCAAATCCCATTGTTAAAAAAATCAATTTTAATCCGGCGGAAGCGGGTTACATTCTTTGCGTTGTAAACACAGGCGAAAGCCACGCTGATTTAACCGCCGATTACGCTTCGATTCCGGCGGAGATGAAATCCGCTGCGGCGTTTTTCGGCAAATCAGTGTTACGCGAAATTGACAAAGAAACTCTCCTGTCCCGCGCCGAAGATATCATAAAAACGCTCGGCGACAGAGCGCTGCTAAGGGCAATCCACTTCTTTGACGAGAACGCGCGGGTAGATTCGATGACTTCCTTACTCATTGAAATGGAAAATGCGTCTTCGGCTGCGGATAAACAAGCGGCATTTTATAAATATTTGGATTTGGTTAATGAGTCGGGAAACTCCTCACGCGATTTTTTACAAAATACATTTTCGCCGGATAATCCAAAAAGTCAGGGTATCGGCATAGCCCTTGCGCTTACAAATGATTTTTTACATAAGCGCAAATTGCCCGGTGCGTGCAGGGTTCACGGCGGAGGTTTCGCGGGCGCCATTCAGGCGTATATTCCAAAAGACGCGATGGATAGTTACCGCATTAATATGGAAGCGGTTTTCGGCACGGGAGCGGTTACGGAACTGAAAATAAAACTTGAAGGCGCGGGAGAAATTAAATAATATTTATTGTAAATTAATAAACTCTGTTTCGTTCTTTTCAGTGTCTAAAACGGTAAGAAAATTATGCTCGTAAGTATCGCAGAATAGAAAAACCTGACCGTTTTCTTTAAAGGTCTTTGGTTCAACGCCTTCAGTATGTCCTGCCGCTTGATTAAAACCGGGCACTCTGTTTGCAATCAATGCCTCGGGACGAATCCATAAAGGACCTTCGTTGGCGTTATTTCCAAAGTTATCAGGACCGATCCACATAAAAAATTTTGGGTTTTCTCTGAACATTTGATTAATTTCGTTTAACTCGTTTATTCCGCAGTATTTCATCCATTTTTCTGAAACTCCGGCATGTGAAAAAATCCAGCCGTCGTAGATATAAATTACTCTATAAAATTCTTCATGTTTTTTGTAAAATTCATAAATATCAACCGCATGTTCGCCCTGATAGCCGCTGCACCTTTCATTCAAAAAATAACTTATCGCGTGATTAGACCAGCAAAGGTCTACCTTTTCCGGGAAGCTTTTTTTAAAAGTGATTATATTTTCCGCGTTATTCATTTGAAAAGGCCATCTATTCGACCAGGAATCAAACTCATCGCCAAGAAAGATAATCTTATCGTAATCATCCATTCGCTCAATTATTTTACGCCAGTAAATTGATTGGTGAATATCGCTGATAATGGCTATTTTCATCCGCTACATATTAAACTATTATTAAATATTTTACAATCCCTATTTAAAAATATTTTAACATTTTTCTCTCTAACTTTAATTTACCGCAATAAGCAGTCCTGCAAGCGCCGCAAGCAGCGTGGGGGTCGCTATGCAGGAGCCGTATATTACAAATTTGCCAAATCCGTACTTAATATTTTGATTCCGCAGTATTCCTAACCACATAACGCCTGCCAGCGCGCCTATCGGAGTCAGATACGCTCCGATGTTTGATCCAATAACTGACGCGTATGTCGCAGGCAGATTCTGCCCGCCTCCCATCAGAAGGGATGAAAATAATACGCTCATTGGGATGTTATTAATAAGATTTGCCGCAAGAGTGGAACCTATTCCGTATGTAAAAAGCGTATTCCCAGAGTTTAAAAATTCCGCCATTTTTATTGTCGCCCCTGAAATTTCCAAAGCAAGCACTAAAATAAACATCGAAATTACAAGAGGAATAACCTCCCAGGGACCGCGGCGGAACGTATGTAAAACTTCTACCGGCTTTCGTTTTTTGAATATTGATATTATAAAAACGCCTGTCAGTAAAGTTGAAAGTCCCATAACCGATATAATCCACATCGGAACTTTGATAAAACCGGAAACAGTCAGCATCAGCGTACATATCAAAAGCACAGCAAGCCCGAAACCAAGCAGCGCCTTCTGATTTATTATTACATTTTCAGGCGTAACAACTATCGGTTTTTTTAAACGCTTATAAAATATTATAAGCAATACCGCAAACGCGGTTATTACCGCCAATGCGGTGGGCAGAGCCATTACCTTTAAGTATGAAAAAAAATCTATTCCCGCCATTGTCCCAAGATAGATATTTGTCGGATTGCCGATAATTAGAAGCATGCTGGCTGTGTTAGCCGCAACAAATTCCGAAACCAGATACGGTATAGGATCGACATTCGCGTTTTTTGTAAAATAGCAGATAAACGGAGTAAATGTAAGAATTACAACATCATTGGATGTAAAGACTGTAAGCAAAGACACCATACAGTAAAAAATAATGAACAATCTTATCTGCTTTCCGCCGCATCTTTGCACGGCGTAGTTTGCCAGATATCTGAAAAATCCGGTTTCATCCAGAAACACGGAAAGCAGAGTCATCGAAAGAAAGAGCGCGAGAATTTTAATTGGGTTTATATCAGAATCCGCCGTTAAACCTTTTGCAGCGTCAGACCACGGAAGAAGTCCTGAAATTAATAAAATTAACGCTCCCAAAAGAGCGGGAAGGAAAAAAATACTGACATCGTAACCCTTAATTTTAATCTGCGGCTTAACCAGCGCGACGGCAATCGTGCCCATGCAGGCAATCACAGAAATAATTATCGTCATTATTTATCTCCCGTAATTCAGAAACATATACTAATTATAAATGCGTCTGATTCTTCTGTCATCGCAATATCTGGCTAACGGCGATTTATCACTGCATACGACTGTCAATTCATAATCTTCTTTTTTCCACGGACCGTAAGAACACCCTCTAAAAAGTCCGCAGCCTATATCCTGAACGCTGTCGGGAATTTCTATGCGTCTTAAATTTGTGCAATTTCTAAAACACATATCTTCCATTTTAATTACGCTGTCGGGAATTATAAGAGTCTCAAGATTGGAACAATCATAAAACGCGCCTTCGCCAAGCTCGAACACGCTGTCAGGAATATTAACCAGTCTTAAATTCTTGCATCCGAAAAACGCGTAGTTGCTCACTCTTACAACGCTGTCCGGGATTTCATATTTTTCGTCTATCAATTTCGGCGCATAAGCGATTAATTCGCTTTTATTTTTTGTAAAGAGCACGTTATTATATGTGCGGTAATATTTATTTTTTGGGTCAACCGTAAATCTTGAAAGCTCTTTGCATCCTTTAAACGCGCCGCCTTCGATAATGGAAAGCGAACGTGGCAGAGAGACGCTTTCAAGCGATGTACAATACTGGAAAGCGTTTTTACCTATTTTCTTAAGCACAGGGTTAAAAACTATTTCTTTTAATTTCTTGCAGTTGGAAAACGCAAAGTCATTTATTTTAATTGTCTTTGCAGGAACATCAATTCGCTCCAGTTTATCGCAGTCGGAAAACGCGCTTTCACCGATAATAGTTACGCTGTCAGGAAGATCAACAGTTGTAAGCGCCTTACAGCTGTTAAACACGCCGTTATTAACCTCGGCAAAATCGTTAGGCAAAATAATGGTATGCAGCACAGGACAATTCTCAAACGCCCTGTCCATAATATCAATATTTCTTTCGATTACAAGTTTTTCAAGGCTGATACAATCTCTAAAAGCGCTCTCCCCGATTGAATCGACTACTTCCGGTATGACAAGTTCTTTAATCGCTGAACAACCTCTGAAAGCCTCGCTTCCGATTTTTTTAATATTGGCGCCGAATGTTATTTTTTCAAGGGTAATGCATAATCTGAACGCGCCTTCGCCTATGGCTGATACCCTTTTTTCTTCGTTAAAATCAGGGATTCTGATTACGCTGTTTCCGTCTTTGCACTTGGTAATAATGCCGTCCGGGCTTATAGCGAGGGCATGCATCGCTTCTTTCGGGAGCGCTCCGATTAACTCATTTATGCATTTATCGGGATTATCAAAATAAAAAATCTGGTGCAGGTTCCCGATTACCATCTCCAATTGAACGGGAACGCTGACATCGCCTGATTTAGCGAGAAAAAACGGAAATATTTTTTTTTCGTATTTTACCGCGTTAATAATTTCTGTCGCGCAATACTTTGAAGAAAACGATCTGTCCGAGGCAAAGAAAATCATCGCGCAGCAATTTTGAATTTTTTCGACAAGTTCATCTCTGAAATCATTTCCAACTTCAAGTCCGGCATCGTACCATAGGCGGAATTTTTCCCTTACAAGCGTATTCATTAATCCATTAACAACATCATTATCCGCGTGCGAATAACTGATAAATATATAAGGATCCCGTCCGTTGTACGGCTCAAAATTCGGGAGAACCTTTGAATTTTTATTGGTATCTTCTCTTATTACTTCTTCATTTCTGCCGCTTGCTGCGCCCATGTTAAAATTGCCTCCAAAATATTTAAAAATATATTAATATTGTATCAAAATTCAAAAAATATGGCAACCTGCTAAAAATGCTATTTTAGTTTATCTATGCAAAACCCGGAACCTGTTAATATACCAGTAAATTTTTTATCAGGCGCGCCTTCCGCTTTCCTCATCTTTTCAATATTTTCATCGGATAAATCAAGCAGAAAATCCATCGTGTTAAAGTCATGTCTGATTGTATCAGCCGCAAGCAGGGATTCAGCCTCGATAAACTGTTTTTCTTTATTCGCCTCTATTTCCGCTTTTTCTATATCTTTCTGCATTTCTCTTAATTCCATTAATCCGCGGAATGAGGTTAAACATGCGTGCTGCTTCGCAACCTCGTTCTGCCGCCCCATGCGGCCCGCGCCTATTTTATCCTTTGGCAGTTTTGTCCAATCATTCGCGAAATGGAACGCGTTCCATCTTTGATGTTCCAATCTTGCGAGATTATTGCGCGGAGTATCGGCAAAATTATCATTTTGACGCTCAACAAGATCTATAATTTCGTCATCACGCTTCCATGCCGGTAAATTGTCTGCGGCGGCTTTTTTATTTATTTCATCGCTCCTTGCAAGTTTTATTTCGTTTAAAAGCTTCATTCTTGCGGCTCTTAAATTAAAAGAAGCGTCAATTCCGTATCTGGTTTGATACTCTCCGTTATAGTCAGAATCGGGAACGTCTTTTTTAACAAGATCAAGACCAAGCAAATTCAATTTTATTTTAATTGCCATTGCGGCGTACCTGTTAGAATCCCGTCTAAACTGCGAACAGGTATTCCATTCATTTGCCGCTGTCGCTGTTTCCGCGCTGCCTTCGTATCTGTTGGCGATATTCTTCGCGAGAACATCCAATTTTTCGTTAATAATATATTCTTCCGTTAATATTTCTTCGTCGGAGCCGAATATTTCTATTTTACAATTTGTTTTATCCGCGCTGCCGTTCAGAATTTTATCATCTGTAAAGATGGTATTGCCGTCTATTTTAACAAATATTTTAACGCGCTGGTATTCAATATCCTTATCTTTGCCGAACGCAAGTTCCGATTCGTACAGTTTCTGCCTTATTTCCAAAGCGGTTTCTATATTTAATTTATTTTCTCCAAGCGCGATAATGATTGTCGCATAATCGCACGGAACGGGCTTTCCCTCAATTTCTTTTATAACAAGATCGTATAATTCAACTGATAAGGCGTCGGCTTCTTTAAATACAATATTATTTTGCTCCGACGGACTTTCCAAATAAACATTTCCGTCAGGATTCGGCTTTAGTTCGGCTCCGCGTTTAATTATTTTTCCGTTTTCCAGCGTATCAAACAAACCTATGGAATTGTTTTTAAACAGCTTCTCCTGTTTTGAAGCGTTCTGACTTATAACAAGCGCGTTATAGTCTACATTGAGAAGCTGGTTGTTTATTATGCTTGATTTTAAAATCGCTTTATTCGTAGGACCAAAACCTATAAATATATTGCTTATTTTATATTTTTCTCTGCCGTCTACGCCGCTGTTTTTCAATCTGGCTGTTTTGGCATCTATCCACTGAACAGGAATTAATTTTGTTATCGGATTTTCCCATAAGAATTTTAAAGCCCGGATTTTATACGGATTAAAAAATCTTACTTTGCCCAACGCTTTCTCGATGAATAAAAAATGTTCCGCGCGTTCAAGAAAACTGTACATGATACAGGCGTCAATTTTTAATTTTGACGCTTTTTCTTCCTGATCATCCGTTAACTGCATTATATGATTATTTTCCATTACCGGTTTTACAATATCATCAATAAAGTCAGTAATAATTTTTGCTGTCATAAGATTTGTTTCATCTTTCTCGGACATTGAGATTATTGTGGTGTTATATTTACAGCGCATTGCCCCCGCTTTATGAAGAGCGGAATACAGATTTTCACAGATGTCTTTTTTGTCCGCGTTAATTTTTTCTTCTTCTTTAATAATAACGACAGCGAACCCCATATCTATTAAATCGCTTTTTTGCAGTTTTTGCTCCGGCTGCAGAATTATTATTGTTTTTTTCTTTTGCTTGTCGGTCAGATTTTTCAGGAAAATCCACGCCTGTCCGTCACTGCCTATTACTATGTATTTTTTTCCGAATGAAATTCTTAAAACACGAACCGCGTTTACGACATTTTTGCCGAATAATTTAATAACTATTAGGAACGTCAATAACGAAGCCGCGAAAAAGTGTATTATATACGCAGCGTGAAATATTTGACTCTCTCTCGCAAGACTGACGGCGGCGGAGTTATTAAAATTGCCTACAAATGACGCCAATGAAAATGATATGCTTTTTAATATTACAAAAAACAAGGAAAACGCGATTTGATCTTTACCATGAATAAAAGCAAATGTATATAAAACTGTTCCTATTATAAGTACAACTACGAAGTATACCGCGTATATCAAATCCTTCTTATCTCTTTTTTTAAGGAAGAAGTAGGCGAAAAATATGCAAACCAATACAGCAATCGACAAAAAACCGTAGATATCATAAAACATTTTTACACCTCACCTTAAAAGCAAAGAGCGTATTTTCAGCCAAGACGGGGAATCGAACCCCGGACCTGCACATTACGAGTGTGCCGCGCTGCCAACTGAGCCATCTTGGCAATACAGGTTTACGATGTTTCGCCGAAGGCGGAATGTCGTAAACCGTTTTATTATATCAATTTAATGCGGATATATTCAACACTCTGTTCTAGCGCAGTACGCGAACCTTCACATCGCTGATCATCGCGCGTTCGGCAGTTGTGTCTCTTTCTCCTGCCGTATATTCAACGCTGACCTGCGCGTTTGCGCTGCCCTTTCCAAGAGCGATTGGAGCGCGGTAATAAACTTGATTTTCCCAGCGCAAAGTCGCTTCAAGAACCAAAGTATATTCGCCTGCCGGAACTGCCGCGCCTCTTGCGTTAGCGCCGTCCCATGTAAAAGACAGAGCGCTTGTTTTCGGAGTCGCTCCGCTGATTGAGTCAACCTGTTCTTTGGTCATACCGGCAATGTTCGACTGTTTTACCCACAGAGGAATTGACGTCGGTCTCCTGCTGAAACCGCCCGCTGCCGTCCAGCGCGTTGCGTAAAGCGTTTTAACATGCTGCCCGTTTGCATCCTCGATCCAAACAGCAAACTGATTACTGGCAGAGCCTGTAAGACGCGTATAATTAAAAGTAATCTCCGCCGCAGGCGCAGTCTGAGCCGCCTGCTGCGCCGCCGCACTTGTTAAAACTATAGTTGTTAATACAAAAATTAATAGAGTTTTTTTCATACAACCTCCGTATATGAAATTATACCACATAACGCGGCAGTTAATGACGTTTTGTTGAAAACAAAATGTCATTAACTGCCATAAAAAAGAAGCCTGACCGCATTTAAGCAGTCAGGCGCCTTTCCGAGAGACGTAGAACATTGCTTCGCAATGTTCTTTTGAGTTTGCCGCGAACGGCAAACTCGCCGCTTAATACTACTGTAAAAGCGAAAGAACCGATTGACCTCTGTTGTTAGC